>Ga0257125_1000099_pt1 | contig 127702 bp, 139 predicted proteins | sample SI106_200metaG_FD_190183 | JGI IMG/M metagenome (GOLD analysis project Ga0257125, IMG submission 190183) | Marine microbial communities from Saanich Inlet, British Columbia, Canada - SI106_200 | ecosystem: Environmental > Aquatic > Marine > Inlet | place: Canada: British Columbia | collected... | reverse complement strand
GGCGGTGAACCCTAAGGACAAGCGATACAAGAAATGGATTGGAAAAGAGATTGAAGTGGAAGGACTGATCGGGAACTTTAAGTTAAAGGTAATAGCCGATGATTTGGTCGATCCGGAGTTTGGTACAGGAGTGGTCAAGGTAACCCCTGCACACGATGAGAACGACTTTCAGATGGGTGAGAGACACAACTTGCCATTAAAGCAGGTAATCGACTTTAAAGGCAAACTAATGAAGGTAGCCGGAAAGTATGCTGGACTAGGAATAGTAAATGCACGAAAGATGGTGGTAGAGGATCTGCAAGCAAAAGGACTTATGGAAAAGATTGATGATAAGTATGTTCACAGGGTGGGGACTTGTTACAGATGTGGAAGAGTTATTGAACCTCTACCTTTGACCCAGTTTTTTGTTAAAACTAAACCATTAACCAAAAAGGCACTAAAGGCGCTGGATGATAAAGAAACTATTATCTATGGAGCAGGTAGAGAAAAGGTGTTGAGACACTGGATGGAAAACATAAGAGACTGGAATATCTCAAGACAGATTGTTTGGGGAATTAGAATGCCGGTGTGGTACATGAAAGGTAAGGATAAGGATGATTATGTGGTAAGTAAGACTAGCCCTGGTAAAGGATACATACAAGAGACGGATACTTTTGATACCTGGTTTTCTTCTGGCCAGTGGCCGGTGGTGACTTTAAAGACTAGCAAAGAAAAAGACTTCGAGTATTACTACCCTACTACAGTGATGAATACTGGATATGATATCTTGCCTATTTGGGTAATGAGAATGATGCTTTTGGGAATTGAGTTGACTGGCAAGAGCCCTTTTAAACATGTGTACTTGCATGGTTTGGTTAGGGACCCTAAGGGGCAAAAAATGAGTAAAAGTAAGGGGAATGCCATAGATCCTGTAGAGATGGTAGAAAAATATGGAGCTGATGCAATTCGTATGGCTTTGTTAATGAGCTCTACAGCTGGACAAGATAAAAGCGTAGATGAAAATACCATTAGAGGAATGAGGAATTTTGCCAACAAGATTTGGAATGCTGCTAGGTTTGTGAAGAACGCTGATGACTTGGAAGCATCTTTGGCGGAAAAAGATTTTCGTAAACGATTAAGTAATGTCGTTAAACATGTAAGTGGTCATTTGGATAAGCTTAGAATTGGAATGGCGGCAGAAGTAGTGTACAACGAGTTTTGGCATTGGTTCTGTGATGAGGCAATTGAGCAAAATAAAAAGGGTGAAATAAGTAGTAAGGTTTTGGCTGAAGGATTAAAGACTTTCTTGAAACTCTTACATCCATTCGTGCCGTTTGTTACGGAGACGGTTTGGCAAGAAATGGGGTTTGATGGATTACTAATAGAACAAAAATGGCCGGATGAAAAAGAGTAAGGAATTTGAAGAAAAATTTTGGGAAATGGTAGAGGAAGCAAAAAATATAATGATTGCTGGACATCTTAATCCGGATGATGATTCTATTGCTAGTATTTTGTCTGTCTATTGGTTGGTAAATGAAAGGTATCCCGAGAAGGAAATAAGAATGGTTTGTGAAGGCGAGAAGACGGATGAATGGGAGTATTTTGAGAACTTTGATAAAGTTGAATTTGTAGAAAAAATAGAGAAGTCTGTAGATCTTTTGATTGTAGTAGATGGTAGTAATTTTGATAGATTTAGTGATAAACCAGAAGAGTTTAAAAAACTAGCTAGTAAGACAATTTGTATTGATCACCATAAAAATAAGATCGGTGATTTTGATCTATTCCGTGTCTCCCCTATTTTCTCGTCTACAGCTGAAGGAGTTTATAGACTACTAGTTAATGAGAGCTATAAAATGCCTAAGCGGTTGGCTGAAATCTTTTTGTTGGGGATCTTAGGAGATACAGGAAACTTTGCTTATATAAACAGGGAAACATCAGGAGTATTGGAAGTAACACAAAATCTAATTAGCAAGGCAGGGCTTAGTGTTCAAGAATTACAAAGTAAGTATCAACAGTACTCGAAAAGAATACTTGAGTTGGTTGGGGAAATGATTTCTAATACTAAGTATTTTGATGGTGTGGGTGGTTTACCACCTTTTCAAGTTGGTTTTTTAAGTAGAGAGTTTTTTAATAAAGAAAAATTTAGTGATGGAGAAATTTCCACGGCGAGCCATTTGTATACAACTCACTATCTTAAGCTTATTAAGGGTTACAATTGGGGTTTTACTATCACTCCTAGAGAAAATGAGGAGTGTGGTTTATCTTTTAGATCTTTACCTGGTGTGGTGAATGTGCGAAAGATAGCTGAGAAATTTAATGGTGGTGGACATGATTTAGCAAGTGGAGGTGGAGTGCCGGTTGTGGACCCTGAAAAAGCTTTGGAAATTATATTGGAAACGTTAAGAGGTTAGTCTTTCTTTTTTTCTTGTTTGGCAGATTCTTCTTTTTTCTCTTCTTTGGCTGGTTTAGCTTCACCTTCTTTGCCCTCTTTTGTTTCTTCACCTTCTTTTACTTCTTCACCCTCTTTTGTTTCTTCACCTTCTTCACCCTCAACTTCTTCTTCTGCTGGGACTTCTATTACCTCTTCTTCTTTTTGGGCTTGAATCTGAACGACAACCGTCTCTTCTTCTTGACTAATATCGGCCCCTTTGGTGTCTTTGGCATCAGAAATCTTTAAACTGTCCCCTATCTTAGTCAACCCAGAAAGATCAAAATCTATAGATTCTGGAATGCTGGTAGGTAGAGATTCTACTTCTAAATCTCTTAGGGTTTGGACTAGCACGGCTCCATCCTTGACGGCTGGGCTTTCTCCTATTAGGTTTACTGGTACGTTAACGGTAACTTTTTTGCTTAGATCTACTTGATAGAAGTCTGCATGTAAGTATTGAGATGTTACTGGATGAACTTGAACGTTTGACACCAGAACTGGGACTTCTTTTTCACCAGCTATTTCTAGATAAACGAGATTGGTCTCACCTGCTTTTTTAAAAGTGTCTTGGAAGTCTGAAGTCTTACTTTTAAGTGACTGACTTTTTATTCCTTTACCAAAAAGATTTGTAGGTAGAATACCTTCGTTTCTTAAAGTTTTAACTTTTTGACCAAGAAGCTTTCTTTTTTCCGCTTTTAGAGTTATTTTTGTTGCCATTATTTCAAGTATTTTACCTTACCTGAGGCTAATAAGCAAACTGAACACCAAAGACTGAATTGAGGCTAGAGTCCGCTGATGATTGATATATTATTTGACTAGAACCAATGCTGCCAGGGAAAGTTATTCCCGAGATAGCTAAATCTTGGGGATAGTTGATAACTAACTGATTGTTATGATTGCTCGTTCCTGGTTGATGAAAGGTTTTTATTGAGTAAGCAAAGTTTTTGGAAGATGTTGGTGGCAAGACGTCTTCTAAGATAAAGTTTATTTTTATGGAGATAGAGTCTTTGGGAGTGATTGATAAAGGAATTTGAAACAAACTTAAATCATTGTAGTTCTCTTTACTTATGGTTGTGTCTGTTTCTTGATTATTCTTCTCGAGACTAATAAATTTGGCAGAAGGATGAAGATATATTTGGTACAAGACTTGATAGTCTCTGTTTAGTTCTCTTGGTATGTCTTGGTGCCAAACATAATCTAAGACAAAAGTGTGTAAGACTGATCGGTCTTGGATGGTTATGTTGTGCTGTAATTTACGGTCTTGATAAAAGTTAAAAGGAGCGACACTTAAGTTGTTTTCTGCTAAGTGACCTGCGTCTGCTAAACAATTGCTAGAAACAAGTAAGGGGTGGCAAGTAGCCATGAAAATATTTCCAGCAAACGGATAATTTATTATTGAATTTTCTTTTGATGGATCTTTAAACCAAACACGTAGATCGTCTTGGTTTAAGGTGTTTATAATCGGCCTAACTAATTTTACTAAAGGAAGATTTTGGGTCTGTAGATCCTCGACAATTTTTTCTAATAAAAGATTGGTTGTTTTACTAGTAGTGTGATTGAGATTACTGTTTGCTAATTCCTGGTTAAATGAGTTGGGAGAAAAAACAATCTCATTTGTACTTAATGAGCCTAGTTCTTTTAGTACGTCCTCAAGTGTTTGGGTGGTAATAGCTATAATTAAATCTGGATTGAAGTTTAATGATTCTTTTAAAAACTTGTCTACCAAAAGAGAGGTGGTGGTAAAGTTTGCTGATGTATTAGAGTTTGTGAATGATAGGTTTTCTTGTCCGGTTAAGGATTCTATTTCTGGTGGTGCCGGTACCTGGCCAATCATTTGTTGATCTATCTGACCAGATGATAAAACACGAATATTTCTGATTTTTTGATTTTCAACGTTGGCTAAGATTACTGATCTAATGGTCCCACCTGAACTTTTTAGCTCGTTAATGTCTTGAATTAATAAGGCAACATACTGTGTGTCAGAACTATCTAAAAGTGTAGAAAAAGATTCTAGTAGTTTTAAGCTCTGAGAAGTTTGGTTGATCAAAATGTCTATTTTTTGAGCAAAATCTATCTCTTTTAGTTTTTGGTTAAAGAAATTTGGGAAGGTATGGTTTCGTGAAATTATTTCTATTTGAGAAAGTTCTTGATGAATTGTCCTGAGTCTAGATTGAATAGCAATACTCATGTCTCTAGCGGAGCTTTCTCCTGATGGTGTAAATAAGTCGTGATAAAAATTGTTGGCTAACTGATAACTCTCATTTATAGATAATGTGGTGGCTTGAGAGTGTTTGAGAAGACTAGAGAAGTTGTTTATGTTTGAAGTTAGTTCTGAAGAGAAAACTTTATAGATAGGTAGTACATAATGGCTGATGTTCTCCCCTATTTGAAGATATTTTTCAGCCACTTGAATCTCTTGATTGACTGCAGCAATATCACCTTTGTTTAGGTGGTCAAGTGATGCTTTGGTCTTTTTTAAGCTGGCTCCTAAAAGGAAAAGGTAGATAGTATTTAAAACAATGAAGCTAAAAACACTAATAGTAATTAAAATAATAGGAATTGAGATAAGGAATTTTTTTTCAATTTTATGTAGGTTTATTTTTTTGGATGGCTTTGCATCTTCAGTTTTTATTGGAGGAGGTTTTTTGTTGAAAATAATAGGTTCTTGATCTGGCTCTTTGGTTATGATGGTAGATATTTTTCTTTTTAATTTATGTTCATTTGTGTCGACAGGTAACCACTTTAGGAGAGCTCTTGACTTGGCTGATGCGTTAAGAGTTGAGGATAAAGGAAGGACATCCTTTTTTATAGTGTCGATGTTTAAGTTTTTACCCACTTTTTCTAGCTCATCTTTTATGGTGTAGGCTAGTTCTAAATCTTTAAGAGGATCCCCTATTATCGTTAGTTGTTTTCCTGCCATTCTTTCTAGAAAAAGAGATTTTAGGACTGCAGAAACAAGGTCTCTTAAGTTTAAGGGGTATATGAGATTTTCTCCCCTAGATGATACATCTATTTTTTGGCTATGTGAAACCAACTGAATATCCTGTTCTAGTGTAAAAATGGTTTTGTCGTCTTGATCCTGAAACAAATCCTTGGTCAAGATATATCTAAACAGTGGGGGTTTTGTGGAAACTTGATTTAACAATTGAAGAGTATTTTCTACAACCTCTTCTTGAATTTGATTTTTATGTATATCTACTATGGCAATTTTACTTTGATGTGTTTTGGCTAAGTCAGATAAATTAATTAGGGAGGTGGTAATGTCTTGATTATCTAAACTTCTTTGAATCAAAAAAATTATGTAGTGGATTTTCTCTAACTTTATTTTCTCGATCTTTGATGGTTGAGACGTTTCAACAGTAACTCCATTTGACAAAAGAGTATCTTTTACAAGTTCTCCAATGTCTTGGTTTTGAGAAACCACTAGAAAGATTGGCTTGTGGGCAGAAGTCATAAATAGAGTATAGCAACATAGCACCACGCTAGGGCACTGGTCTTATTTATTCTGTTTTTAGTTATGACGATTTTAATATGTAGACTTTAGGTTTGAGTTTTAAAATTTCTTGTGCTTGTTAATTTATTTCTTGTGCTTACTTGGCTCACATGAAAACCTAAGTTCAAAGGTAAGATTAGTTTTCCACAGGAATTTTAGACAAAAAAAATTAGCTTATTTAAGAAGAGAGTCTAGAGCCTTATTGACTAGAGAGTCGGCTACTTTATTTTTCTCGCGAGGAACATGATAAAAATTAACTTTAGGTAAGTTAAGCTCTTGAAGTAGTTGGTGCACACTAATGGCAAGAGTTTGTAGGTGAGGTTGTTTGACTTTATATTCTCTTTTTATTTGCTTAACCACTAACAAAGAGTCTAAGAAAAAGTCTGTTTGGTTGGCTTGGATGTTGTTTTTCACCATATGCTCCAAGGTTTTGATTACAGCTTGCCATTCAGCTACATTGTTGGTGGTTTCACCAATGTATTCGGAAAGTTGAAAAAGAGTAGAGTTGTCAGAGATGGCGTGAACGCCGACACCAGCCGGGCCAGGATTGCCTCTTGAACCACCATCTGTGTAGATTTCTAGTTTATTTATTTTTTGACTTTGACTCATTTTTGTTTTTTAGACTAAGGGCAAGAGCGATAATAAGTATAAGTTGGTTTTGAGGCAATGTCCACCAGTAGTGATCAACGCTACCGGTTAAGACAACCACTAGTAATGTTTGGATTAATAATAGATTTTTTGTTTTGACCTTTTTAACAATCATGATTAATAGGGTAGTACCTAAAATACCTAGTTCTGCCAATATCAGCAAAGGCAAACTGTGAACAGGTTGAAGTGAAGATAAGCTTAAATATGAAGGAGGGATTTGTTTGGAGAGTGAGGGAATAAAAGCTCTTAGTCCTGTCCCTGTTACTAGGTTGCTCTTGATTATTTCTAGTGTTGGATAACCCATGAAGGCTCGGGTTAAGAAGGAGTCGTTTGATACATAGTTTATGTTAGTGAAAACTACAAAGAGAGGTAAAAATCCAATTAGTAAGCTAGTCCAGATGATTTTTTTCAAGATTTTTATGTTTTTTATTTCCAGCAAGATTAAGGTGAGGATGGCTATTTTAGAGAAGGTGAGAATAATTGCTAAGGAAACAAACGACTTAACAAGTTTAAGGTATTTTGTTTGCGGGTAAGACCTGAAGATGACTAAAGATAACAGTAGGTAACCAGCAAGAGAGTTGGGGTGTGAAAAGATGGAGTAAGGGCGGAGGATAACACCCAAGGAACCGATGTTTAATTTGGCAATATTAGAAGTGTAAAAGTTGAAAGTTCTTTCACCGAGAAGGTATAGTGGGCCACCGATGGATCTTTGTAGAAATAACTGAGTTAACTGAATTAAAATAACAATAACTGTTGATACTAGTAAAGGAGGGTAAACTATACTTTTAAGTTTGGGTGTTTTAAGTAGGGAGGTAAGTAAAAGAAGGTATAGAGATATCTTGCTCCAGAAAAAAATAGAGAGTAAGGGTTGAGTCGAAAACAAGGTGTTTATAAAAACTAAGGATAAAAATAATGGATTTAGTGTTTGTTTTTTCCAAGACAAAAAGGTGAATAAAATTAAGATGAGATCGGTTAGATAAATAGTGGGGGAGAGGTAGTCTATCTTAAAACCTAAGACATTGCTAAACTCTGGCCAAAAGTGCATTCCTAACTGAGTAGGAATAAGGAGTACTAAAATCCATAAAACGATTTTTCTCATGCTACAAGCATAGCAAAGAACGGAGAATTTATTCTCCTTTGGGAATAATGACTAGTTGGCGGTGAGGTTCTTCACCACGAGACTCAGTGGAGACGGTACCTAGTTTTTCTGTGTGAAGGTGAACTATTCTTCTTTCGTAGGAGCTTAGATTGGGAAGAATTATTTCTCGCTGTAGTTCTTGAGCTTTGGTGGCAGCGTCTTCTGTTAGATTTATTAAATACTCTTCTCTTTTTTCTTGATAGTCATTTACATTGAGACGAAGTTTTGGCCAACCATCAGTTCTTTGGCTAATGATTAGAGAAAGGATTAGTCTTAGAGCGCCGATGTTTTCACCTCTTCTACCGATAAAAATTCCTGTGGATTCTTCTGGTAAAGATATGTCTACTTGAATTTGATTTTCCTTAGTAATTTTGATTTTAATTTGATCTTCTTCTAAGGAAAGAAACTTTAGAACGTTTTCTATTATTTCTTGTGTTTTTTTATTGCTCATTTTATTTAATTATTTTTAATTTCAAGAGAATGGGTTTTAGACCACCTGGGCCAGAAATTATTAGCTGTTGAACTAGAGAGAATGCCGTAGACATTGTCCAGTAAAGAGCTAGGCCTGAAGGGAACTTTAAGGCAATAATTGTTGTCATTAATGGCATAGTGTAAAGCATTTGTTTTTGCATTGTTTGAGCCATTTCTAAACTGTCTTCTTCTTTTTGTTTTTTGGCTTTGTTTTTTGGAGCCTTAACTTCGGTCTTTAATCCTGATTGCATGGTTATGGAGAAAACTAACTGGAAAAGTCCTGCCAAGACTGGAAGAACATATAGAGGATCTGGCTGGGATAGATCTAACCAGAGGAATTTAAGATTTAGAGTAACCCCATTGATTAAGTCTTGGTCTATAAAGTTGATTAATACTTTGTAAAGAGAAATTAAGACGATTATTTGAACTATTTGAGGAAGACAACCAGCAGCAGGATTTATGTTATTTTTTTTATAAAGATCCATTTGTGCTTGTTGAAGTTTTTTCTTGTCATTTTTATGTTTCCTCTTGAGATTGTCTAAAAGAGGTTTCAGTTCTTGCATTTTTTTTGCAGACCTAAGAGAGGGGAGAGTAACAGGAATTAAGACCGAGCGAATAAAAAGAGTAAGAGCAATAATTGCCAAACCTAGATTACCACCAAGAAAATTATAGAAAAAAGTTAGGGTCTGGAGAATTGAGTTATTTATTAAGTCAAACATATTTAGTGTTACTTTACAGGGTCATGACCACCGACTGAAAGAGGATGGCAACGAAGAAGTCTTAGAAGAGACAACCAAGCACCATGAATGATACCATATTTTTGAATTGATTCCTTGGAATACTCTGAACAAGTGGGGTAGAAGCGACATCCTTGACGGGGTCCAAAAAGAAGTGTGTTAAGTGAGTGAAGGGGTGGGGAGATAAAACGTTTATATAGAGAGTACATTTTCAAGGTCTTTGGAAATTTGGAGTTTGTCTTTGTCTAAAAGCTCTTTTTTGGGAATAAGAATGATGTCTTTTTTTTGAGGTAGCTTAGAAAGGGAGTTTTTAATTGATTCAGAGATGTTTCGCCTTATTTTATTTCTGTCCACGGCTTTTTTGGCTAGTTTTTTAGATAGAACAATAGCAAAACGAGACTGAGATAGGGGCTCTTGTTGAGATGCAACTAGGTATGTAAAAAGAGGTGAGTGAAGCTTTTGGCAAGCACCCTCAATTCGCAGACGATTGAGTCTTAGATTTAAACGGTTTTTTTTGGCTAAAGCCATTGGAGTAGTCTAACTAGTGACCTAAAACTGTTCTTCCTTTTAAGCGACGTCTTTTTATGGTTTTTATACCAAACTTAGTAGACATTCTTTTTAGGAATCCGTGCTTTCTTTTTCTTTTTCGTTTTTTTGGTTGCCAGGTTCTTTTGGGCATAATGAGAGATTTTAACATAAATACAAAATGTTTGTTGTTCAAAGTTTGAGTATTATGGGGAAGATAGGGGAGAAAGGTTTTGTTTATTGGGGTTATTTGGGGGTTGTAAGCTTTGTGGAAAACTTGTAAAAGTTGGGTAGGTTTTGAAAGTTAATAGTGTGGAGTAATATGAAAATACAAGCTGAAACTTTATGGCAAAGTGTCTGTGGGGAACTTGAGGTTTCTATGTCCACAATGATTTATAACAGCTGGATTAAACCCTGCTTTATAAAAGATATTACTATTGTTGATGATGATAGGTTGATCGTGGAGATGGCAACACCCTCTGGATATCACTTGAGAACCGTTGATGAAAGATATTACGGACAGATAAAACAAGTAATTGAAAGAGTGACGGGTAAAACATGTGAGCTGGCTTTGGTGGTATCTCAACAAGTAGTTAAAAAACCTGCGAGTAGTAAAGTAGACGACTCTAAAGGAAGCTTGTTTGAGGAAATAGATAAAAAAGATATCTTTACTAAAGGCTTAAACCCTAGATTTACTTTTGACACGTATATAGTTGGTGGATCTAATAACTTGGCGTTCGCGGCAGCAAAGGCTGTGGTGGATAGTCCGGGTGTTCGTCATAACCCATTGTTTATTTGGGGAGGAGTGGGAGTAGGTAAGACCCATTTGATGCATGCTGTCGGTCATGCTTTAACTCGAGGAGGAATAGAAAAAGTGACTTATGTTACTAGTGAGCAGTTTACTAGCGATCTTATTCAGTCACTTCGTTCTAAACAAGTTGATAATTTTAAGAAAAAATATCGTAATGTAGGAGCTTTGTTGGTAGATGATGTTCAGTTTTTTGCCGGTAAAGAGTCTTCTCAGGAAGAATTTTTTCATACATTTAATGAACTTTACATGAAAGGAGTGCCTATTATTTTAACGAGTGATAAGAAACCTCAAGACATAGGTCAACTTGAAGAAAGACTGGTAAGTAGATTTTTAGGAGGACTGACAACAGATATTGGTTTACCAGATTACGAGATGAGAGAGGCAATACTAAGACAGAAGGCTGGTGAATTAAAAGTAACTCTTGATAACAACATAATTGAGTCGTTGGCTGAAAATGTGGTTACTAACGCCAGAGAGTTAGAAGGAGTGTTGATGAGATTAGTAAATGCGTCTAGAGCAGATAATGAAGAGATAACAATGGAGATGGTGAGTAGGGTAGTAGGAATAACTAAAGAACTTGAAAAGAGAAAACCACCAAGACCGATTAAGGTTATTAGTATGGTTGCTAAGGATTTTGAATACAGAAACAAAGATTTAACCGGAAAGTCTAGAAAAGCAGAGCTTGTTCGAGCTCGTCATATTGCTATGTATTTACTAAGAGAGGAACTAGGAACACAGCTTGTTAAGGTGGGAGAGTTGTTTGGAGGAAGAGACCACACTACTGTAATGCATGCGGTGGAGAAGATAAAACAAGAAGTCGATGTTAATCAAGAAGTAAGAAACAAGGTGGTTAATTTGAAACAATTAATGTACTCTCACTAAGGTGGAAAAGTATTAAAAAAATGTGTAAATGTATATAAAATGAAAAGTAATAAACAAAGAGTAGAATGTTATCCAGAGAGATATTCACAAAATAGATTGTGTTTACACAGTGAGGCAGACACATTAGAAGACAATAAAAAGACGTTTATGGTTGATCTGGCAGTTAATAATTTATTTACAACAAAATAATTATGCCCAAACTAGGCACAGTGTTAACATATCTACACCACCTACTATAACTACAACATTATATTAATAATAAGTAACAATAAATGAAGATTACCGTTTTAGCAGAAAACTTAAAAAGAGGATTAGGAATTGTATTGAGAGGAGTGACTAGTAAAGGAACGTTACCTATTCTCTCTGGAGTGATGATGAAAGTAAGTAGTGATGGACTAGAACTGTTAACTACCGATCTAGAGATTAGCTTTAGAGTAAAGATAGGGGTAAAGGTAAAAGAAGAAGGGGAGATTGTGGTTCCAGCAAAGTTACTATTTGATTTAGTTTCTGGTTTACCGGTTGGCCCGGTTGACTTGGTGGTAGAGAAACAAACCTTGAGTATTAGTGGTGGTGGAGTAAAGACAGAGATAGTAGGTCAGGCAGCGGAAGAGTTTCCTAGTTTACCTAAGTCTAAAGGTAAAGTGGTCAAGATTGGAGTAGATGACTTTAGGAAAAGAATTGATAGGGTGGCTGTTTCGGCAGCAAGAGATGATACACAGCCTGTGTTGTCTGGGATTCTTTGGAGTTTTTCAAAAGATAAAGTACATTTAGCGGCTACGGATAGATATAGGTTAGGGGTGGATGTATTAAGTGGTTTGAAGTTGGATGAGAAGATGAGTGGTAAAAAGTTAATTTTACCGGCCAGAGCTTTACAAGAACTTTCTAGAGTCTTATCAGATGGTCAGATAAGAGAGATGGGAGTAGAGTTTGATGAAGGGAACCAACAGGTTGTTTTTGTAGCGGAGTCGGTGGAGATGGTAAGTAGATTGATTGCTGGTGATTTTCCACCCTTTGAACAGATATTGCCTTCCGATCATAAGGTAAGGATAGAGATAGAGCGGGAAGATCTACTAGAAGCGGTTAAAAGAGCTAGTTTGTTTGCGGGTGATGGAGCTAATATTATTAAGTTGCAGATTTCGGACAACAAGTTGCAGGTTAGGGGAGCAGATAGCCAAAAAGGTAGAAGTGAGTCTTCTTTGGAGGTCAAGACTGATGGAGAAAATATGGAGATGGCGTTTAATTCCAGATATCTGCTTGATTATTTAGGAACGGTAGATGAAGACAAGGTTTTCTTGGAGTCAGAAGGGGAGTTGAAACCAGGAGTGTTTAAGATAAAAGATAAAGGTTTTGTTCAGGTAGTTATGCCTATTCGATTGCAGGAATAGTTAAGAGTATTTCTATTTCACCAAATTGCTCGTTTTCTGTTAGTCCAGTTAGAAAGATATATGGAGAGATGGTTGTAGTGGTGTGATTGTAAAGGTAGCCTAGAAAGCCGTTATTTATTATGGCGGTGTCGATGTCTATTTCTTGATCGGAAAGAGTGAACTGTTCGTTGCCACTTAAGATGATGGTAACAAATTGAGATACGGGAGTAGCTTTTATTTCTTTTATGGTTTTGACTTTTTTTAGAGATTCTTGTTTGGGAGACTCAAATGGTAGGTTTAAGGAAAGTTTAATGAGCTTACCTGAAAGAGAGTGAGTGGTTTCTATGGAGTTTCCTTTAGGAAAGAGAACAGGAAGGGAGTTTATTGAGTAGCTGTAGGTAGATCTAACAAGATCTGCTTCGTCTGAAGTGGTATTTACATACCTAGGTCCGATGATTTTTTGGTAGTTGGTTGAGTTTTTGGTAATAGACACGGAAGAAGATAAGTTTAGGGTTTTTTGGAGAAGGTCAAGAGTGTCTTGATTGATTGAGTCGAGTGGTTTTGAAGCGGTGTTTTTAGGTAATGGCTTCTCAAGTAGATTTAAACTGAATTGGATGAAGTTCTCGTCTTTGTTTAAATAGATGTTGGTTGATTCTAAGAGGTTGTTATAGAAAATTAAGGGAGAGTTGGGGATGGTTTCTGAGGTACCTTTGAAGCCTAGTTTTTCCTTTAGGTTTTTTAGGATGGTTTCAGCTTGGGTGTTTTGTTTTATGGAGACAATGTTTATTTCTTCTGGAAGATTAAGGCTGTCTATTTGCCAGATGAACTGGTTGGGGTTATTTATGTAAGTTGTGACTTCTGGGAAAACAACAGCTGATTTTTGTCCTGGCGGTGTCGTGGTGGGGGAGAATGATTTTGTATTGATGAAAATAACGAAAATAAAAATAGCGACAACAAAGAGACCGATGATGATGTTTGTTTTTCTAGGTAGGTTTAGTTTTTTCATGGTATGGATACTTTACACTGAATATATTCTATGCAACCTGGAGGAACACCTTTGGGAAGGAATTGATTGATACTACCTAAGGCACCACCTCTTATTTCGTAGTGAAGGTGGTTTCCGGTTGAGTTTCCGGTGTTATCGACTACGCCTATCTGGTCACCGGTGTTTACTAATTTTTCTCCGGTGAATGATAGATTAGGCATGTGAGCATAGCGGGTAACATAACTTATTCCTTCGCAAATACCATACACGTCTACGTAGTTGCCATAAGAACTACTGTATCCAGATACAGCTCGACCTGGATGTGTGGTGTAGATTGAAGAACCAAAACCAATACCTATATCAATTGCTTCTGTTGCGTAATGGCTAGATAGCGTTTTTGGTCCCTGGGTGATAACTCCACCAGTTGTGGGCCAGCCAGATGGACAGCCTGGAGGAATAGGTCCTGTGGGTCCAGCGATGCTGTATTCTAATCCTGGTTGACCTTCCAGTTGGGCGATGGTGGAGATTAAGGGAGCAACGGTAAAGGCGGTGATGTAGAGGAATATACCGGCAGCGGCAGAGATGGCTATTGTTCCGGCGGCCGAGCTAGCGGCGGCAACGGTAGCTGCACCTAGACCAGCAAGAAGAGTACTAAGTCCGGCCAGTCCCGCAAGTGGTAAAGCAAGAAGGTCACGAGCTTTTATTTTTTCACCCCAGATGGATTTGGCTATGCTTTGGATACCGCCAATTACTTTCTTACCAATAAAGGCGACTGCTTCAAAAGCAACAACTACAATAAGACCGACTCCGGTAGCACTTACGGCTGCTTCTCCGGCTAGAAGAGCACCTCTTAAACCTAGTTTAATAAGGGCTTTGGAGCCTTGTTTCAGACCTTGTCTAAGTAAGGTTTTAGCTACTAGTCTGGCGGTTTTGTTGGTGACTTTTTTGGCGAAGGCCTTGTAGATTTTTCTACCCATAAGCTTACCGGCTCTTTTTCCGATAAGACCCTTGATTGATTTGCTTGGATTAAGAATGAATTTTAAGGGTTTTGTGAACCTTGATGGGAGTTTGCCAGATACTTTATTGACAAAGGTTTGAAAACGGCGAGCAGAGCCAGTAAGGGGTTTGTTTATTTCCTGACCAAGCTTAGAGTTGTCTAAAACTCTAAGTTGTTGTCTGATTAAGTGGGACTGTTTGGAAGAGATGATTTGTTTGGTTTTTGGGTTTTGATAGATTTTTGTCCAAGTTTCTGTTTTTAATCCTTGGTCGTATAACTTAACTACTTGGGGAGATAGTGTGTTGTTAGGGAACTGTTCGATGATGGCGGCGGCTTGTTCTCCAGTAAGAGTACTTGATTGAAGTATTTTAGGATCAAGTTGGTTGATGGTGTGAGTGAGTTGGTCTATTTGTGTGTCTGAGATGGTGGTTGTTAGTGTGTGGGAGATTTCTATCGCTTTTGAGTTATTTTCTATTTCTTTCAGTTTTTTTACCTCAATAATTAAGGGATCAGAGATATCGGATGGGTCGTTATTTATAGAAGTAACTTTGGAGATGATTTTTTGGGTTGATTTTGTGATTGATGCAGCGTCTATTTTGTTAGGTGGAGGAAGTTTCTCTGCATCTACTGTCAGGTCTGTTTCGTAGTCTTGGTCGGTGGCGGGAACAACTGCCTGGCTAACTTCCCTGTAGGTTGAGGCAATGGGGTCATTACCGTTAAGAGCTATACCAATGGCTAACCCTAAGTCTTTGGGGTCGAAGATGTCTAGTTTTGAGGTTAGACAGATGTTTACAAATTTATTTGTAGCGATTTTGTTTGAGGAGGGGATTACTTTATTGGCGATTTTAATTAGATTCAAGCGTGGGTCTTGTTTTAGGTTTAGCTTGTCGACTTCAGATTTGACGTCTTTTAGTGCTTGTTTGTTTTTTAGTAGTTTCTCTAGTTGGATTTCTTCGCGTCTTATGTCGACTAATTTTTCTATTAGTTTTTGTTGGTCTGGGGTATAAAGAGAAAGTTTTGTTTTTAAACTTGTCTCTAGTTGGCTTTGATTCATTTCCTCGACTAGCTGAGAGAGGAGGGCAGCGTCGACTGTGGAGCCTGTTTCTAGAGGAGTAGATATTTCTAGTTGGGAAGATAAAAGATTAAATGCTTCTTGGTTTGAACTAACACCAAGAGAGCTAATTAGAAGAGGGTTAGAAAAAAGTAGTTTTTGAGCTTTAGTTAGGTTTGCCCAAGGTAGTCTTAAGGCAACAATTTCTTGAATTTTAGTGTAAATATCAGTTTGAGTAAAGGTTTGAGTCAAAGCCATGGGTTTATTTTACCCTCTTTTTAAGACCTCCGAAGGTTTGGTGGTGGCTAAGGCGTGTTCGTCTTGGCTAGAGACGACTTTTAGGGCCACGTGATTTTGGCCGGCAAAGAAGATTCCTTCACCTATGTCGGCTGACAAAAGAAGCATTTTTTCACCTTGAGATAAATAGAAGGTGTCGACTACGTCTTTGATGGCAGCGGATGATTGTTTGAAAAGCATTTTTAAGGCGGAGTTTGTCAGGATGGCTTTGCCATAAGGAGAGCCTAAGAAATCGTCAACGTTTTGGCTAATAATGGTAACCCCAAGATAGTATTTTCTGGCTCTTTTGACGAAGCTTTGTAGAATCTTGGCAGAGTCTTCATGGCGCATTAGATACCAGGCCTCGTCGACTATTAGGAGGCGTTTTCTCATGTCTTTTCTTATTTGTGTCCAGATGAAGTCTAAGATGATGAACATGACTATTGGGCGAATTTCGTCGGCTAACTCTTGAAGAGTAAATACAGTTAAGGGAGCGTCTATGTCTATGTTTGACTGTTGGTCGAAGATGCCTTTTAAGGAACCCATGACGTATTTTTCTAGTCTGGCAGAGAGGTTTTTGGCGGATTCATCTTCCATGCCTATTAAAGCCTTGTAAAGATCTTCCATTCTAGGTGGTTCTAATGTGTGGGTAGATGGATCATCGGTGATGCCTTTTTGGCGGTAAGTTAGGACTAATGCTCTGTTAAGAATTGCGTCTTCGGTGGGAGACATCTGACCTAACATTAATTTTAAAAGAGATTGGAGGAAGAGGTATTTGTAGCTCATCTCGTCCTCAGTGGAATCTTGAGGTTTGGCTATCTGGAAAGGATTGACTCTATGCTTAGAGGAAACCGAGAAGGAGATATGGTTTCCACCTGAAGCTTTACTTAACATTTCGTATTCGTTTTCTGGGTCGATAACGATGGATTGGGTGCCAAACATTAAGGAGCGCATGATTTCTAGTTTGACGGCATAACTTTTACCAGATCCACTGGTGGCTAAAACGAGCATGTTAGCGTTCTCTTGGGAGAACCTATCAAAAACTACTAAGGAGTCGTTATGAATGTTTATTCCATAAAGAATACCTTGGTTGTCTGAAAGTTCAGAGGAGGTAAAAGGGAAGGTGGTGGAGAGGGCGGTGGTATCCATGTTTCTAGTTATCAACAGTTTGTCTTTACAGTAGGGTAGGGTGGTTTTGAAGGCGTCTTCCATGGAGAGGGAAGCGGTTTTACTGATAATCATTAAGGATCCTAACATTGACTGGATTTGTTGAGTGATGGTATTTAGTTCCTTTAGGGAGTCAGCTGAGACGGTGATGTAAAGAGAGAATTGGAAGAATTTTTCGGAGCCTTTGACTAACTGGGCTTGGAGAACTTTGGCGTCTTCTAGGGCAGCTTGGGTACCAGCTTGGGGAATGTGACCTTTTTGGATGTCGGTATTTAGTTCTGCTTCCATTTCGGTGATGCGACGACGAAGAGTGTCTAAGGTGCCTTTAGAATCTGAAGGATAGACGTACATGGCAATATCCAAGGAGTGATTAAAGTTAATTAGAGGTGAAAGCCAGTTAGCAGAAACGTAACGTGGATAACCAACGATAAACAAGGTTCTGATGTATCTGTCACCTATCTTTAGGTGGGAGAAATCCACTTCTAGAGCTGGTGGGGCGATGATGTTTTGGACGTTTTGAGTATCTTTTTTCATTTTTTAGGTATTTTTTGTGTAGTGATGTCGTCTTTTAGTTGTTGAGGAGTGACGTTGGCAGCGTAGTGATTGTTGATGTCTTGATTGTAAATTAGATGATAGAGATCTATTAATTCAGGAGTGTTTAGTTGTTTTAGTTTTAGTCCTAACCTGGAGAACTGGCGGATTAAGTGATCTCTTCTAGGGTAGAGAGCTAGAGAAGCTTTTTCGGTGATGTAATCAAGATCAAAGGCTGGTTTTTGAGGTTGTTTAGCAAAAGGATTGAATGATTTGGCGGTAAGCCCTAGTTCTACGGTAGAGAATGGAATAACAAGGTAAAAGCGTTTTTCTAAGACTCTATTTTCTTTGACAAGGCTTTTGACAAACTGGCGATACTTGACGATGGACTCTCTTATTTTCTGGCTAGAGGTGGTTTTGATTTGGGTGTCTAGTAACCCTAAGTAGTCTGAGATGTTTTTTCTTTGGGATCTGATGACTATTTGCAAGGTAAAGGAAAGAGAATTTAGGATGCTGGCGTAGGCAAAGATGGTGGCGTCTTGCTCCTCTTCTGACAAGAGATTAAAGTTTATGGCGGTAGACTGGAGAACTAGAGCGGCGGAGCCGTCTTTTAGGAAGACGATGTGATCTTTAATGGTGTAGATGTCTAAGTGTTCTTGGGTAGAGGCTTTTACTTGTGTACTCATGATATGGCCTGAATTTTTAATGGTTTAACGATGTTTCCTTCTAGGTTAATTGAATAGGTGGTGAACTGGAAGCCTTCTTTTTCTGCTTTGATTTGATAGAGGCCTTTTTCTAGAGACTTGGCAAAGAGGAACTGACCTAATTTGTTTGATTTAGTGGCTCTAATGGTTAGACCAGCACTAATTATTTCTATCAGGACTCCCTCGAGAATCAAACCTTGGGGGTTTAGAGTTAGGCCGACGATGGTGTTGGGTTGGTCTGGAGTGAAGGGAATAGGGAGGTTGGCGGAAGGAGCATCGGAAGAAGGCTTTTCAGGTTCTTGTTTAGGAGCTTTAGCAAGAGGGGTGGGTGAAACAACTGGTGTTTGAGGTATGTTGATAGACTCTTCTTTGTTTTTGGGTGGTTCTGTGTGAAGAGGTTTGTCGACTGGAAACTTAATGGGACTAGTCGTTTTTACTTGTTGAGTAGGTTTGCTCTCAAGAGGTTTTGGGGAAAGTTGAGTTGGAGGTGAAGTTAGGTTTATGGTTGTGGTGGAGGTAGCCAGTGTTGGGTCGGTTTTTTTGTCTTGAGGGGTTTTTGTGTCAGGAGTGGGTGATGGAGTCTTTTTGGTGGTTACCTTAGTTATTTCCTCTTGCTGCTGTTGCCAGGTGTACTGGGTGGGAGCGTAGATGGATTTAATGAAGGCGATGATCCATTGGTCTAGGGGGCGACCTTGAACGGGGACGAAGGCGAGACCGATACCTAGCCCTAAGGTTAAGATTTCTAGTGGGTATCTAAAAAAGAAGGGTATGGGAGAGTTGTGGATCAAGATGGTGAGGATGATGAAGCCGGCGATATACAAAAATTGCTTTACAGTCATGTCGCCTATGAGGCGAAATTTGTAGCTGGAGATGTCTTGGGGTAGTGGGTGTTGTTGAATGGGCATTGCTTGGCAGGCTGTTACTGTATATATATGGCTACCACTTTTAGTGAAGTAGTCTGTTTTTAGTATATCTTAAGTTTGGGGTTGGTTTGAAGTGGGAGGTTGGAGTGACGGGCCTGATTATTGTTTGAAAGTGTTTATTGGCCAGGTCCGAAGCTGGCGTCTCCTCCTTCGTAATCATCACTACCTGAGTAGCCATGACCTGTATTAGAAGAAGAGAAACGAATTTGAGAATATAATTCTCTGCTGAGAATTTTAACTAGTTCTGTGGCAAACTTTATTTGATCGGAAGAATCATTTGTTTTCCATGATTTACCAATTTGTTTGGAATCAATCCAGATTGCAATAGTTTGATTGTTTGTGATGGTAAGACCTAATGCGACATTTTTATTCTCCTGTTGATATTTGTAGTAAATGCTACATTCTCTTGGTTTCTCTTTGCTTCTCTTATTTTTCCATTGTTTGCCAATTTTTTCCTTTTCGTTATCCGAGAGATCTCGTGGTTCAGAACTCCATTCATGTTCATGTTTTATTTTAAATGATGGATATAAAAAGGAAAATTCTTTTTTGATTTCATGTCCGGATTGTTTACTTAGTTCTTTGGAATATATATTTATCAGATCCATGACTTCTGGGGGAATATTCTTATCAACAAACTCTTGTTGTGACTTTTTAATATCGAGAAGAGCGTCTGTTTGAAACCTATTGATGTTATCTTCTTTTTGTCGAGTTTGAGTGTTTTCAAAAGGGTCGTCTCTGCGCGTAGATTTTTGTTTTCTTTCTTCAATTTGCCTGTTTAGTTCTTGTTTGCCTTTTTCTAATAGACTCATATAATTTTGATATTAGCAATTAAAGGGCTAGTTGTCAAGCTTATGGGTTTGTTTTATTGTTGTATAGATTCTTAAGGGTGTTGTTGGTAAAATATTACTATTAATAAAACATAAAAGTAATGGAAATTGAACATGGTGGATTGAGCGAAGAGGAGATTCAAGCTCAAGAAGATGAAGCGTACGCTCAACATGGTGAAAACGAGCATGGTGACGATAGTGGACTAGACAACGAGGCAAGAGAAAAATACAGAAAAGAAAGAGAAAGAGATTTTATTAAACGAGGTAGGTCTAGGGCTGCTTGGACAATGGTAGATGATACGGAGTATTTAGAAATGTCTGCAGATAAAGGAGAAGGAGGCGCTGAACACTTGAAAACTGTTGAAAAGCGTCTGGAGAGTGTCTCTAAGTTAATTGCTGCAGGAACGATACCGATGTATAAGAAAATTATTGAAAATAGAAAGTTGAGTTATTCTGATTTTAATAAAATGGGAAATACCGCCAGTCAATTGGAAAAAATGGCTAGTGGTACACCAGCAGATGAAAAAAGGTGGATGGATACACCAGAAGCGATGGGGATAAAAGGAGCCTTGTTAACGGAAAGTTTAATCTTACAAAGTGAAGAAGTATTTTTAAAATGTTTGGTTCCGTTTACTCTTGGGTTTCATGGTTGGACCAACATTTTAGGTGTTCTTCAGTCTAGAGATCGAGGTTTTTACCCAAATGACCCAGAGAGTGATGAGTTTTTTTGGGCGCTTAGTAGGGGCTTAAGTGAACCAGATGACTTTAAAAGTAAAACAATAATAGAGGAGGTAGCTGATGATGTAAGGCCTGATATAGCTTGGCCGGAGGAAATGAAAAATGAGGTAACAGCTTTGGTTGTGCCTGAGGCGGAGAAGAAAATTGCTGTAGGGATAGACGAATCTCATAGATGGTATGTGGCAATTGCTGCCGTAGCTCAAAAGAAAGAGATTGGAGTGAAGGAAGGTATAGGTATGCTTCTCAATGAAAATAGAAAGAAACTAATAGAAAAGTTTTTGATAGATAAAGATTTTAAAATTATTAAAAATGACGATGGAACCATTAAAGAAGTATTAGAAACTGAAAGTGTGTTGAACATGTTTTCAATGAGGCAGCAGCCAGATAAGCTGCTTTTAGTACAAGGGTTTATTCGATCTTGTGTTCAGGAGGGTGTGTGGGATAAGACGGAAAGCATGTCTGCAGAGGATTTCGATGCGACTGTTTCAAAAATCTATCTAGGTATAAAGCGGATGGGCTTACCAATTAACGTAAGGAGACAAGGTAAGATTGATGATCCATATTTGATTGAGAGCAAGGCAGAGATGATGTCTTTATCTATGATGAGGGGTTGGGGTCTTGGCGCCTTACTGGGAGCAGAGGTTTATAGGGAGAAGAAGTACAAAGTGGTGAGTGGAGGAGTTTGTGATAAAAAAATAAGAGTTAATTCTTTCGGTGATCCAAAGGAGCTGTTGTTAAAATCTGTTGCTGGTTCAGAAGATGAATCGTTTAGTACAGGAGATACTAGGGCTGAGGGAGGAGATTGGGATATTAGGTATCCGTTGATGTTTGCCAATGCTAGTGCATACAAAGCATGGAATGAGGGGCGTTTAGGTTTAACTCAAGATGAAATTGTCTCGATGAGAAACAATCTGAATGAGAATTTTGATAGGGATGCTCTTGTTGGTTTGGAGGATGGAATTATGTTACCGCCAAACTTGGTGGTAAGTTTTATGGAGTATGCAAAAGTGAATGTAGGAGAGGAAAAAAAGAGTTTGTTTGATTTATTTTTGGAAGGTAAAAAATTGCATGAATTACCAATGTTGGGTTTGAGGAAAAATGAGTTTTACAAGTGGTTGATTCAAATGAGTCAGGCAAAATTAATACTTGAGGTGGTGTTTATCCAGGATGAAGATGGAAGGAGAAATGCCTCTTGGGAGAAGTTTGTGGAGGCACCTCAGGGATTAAAACATCTATTGAAGAGGGTCGACTTGGCTACCTTACACAATAAAGATGAGTCTGAGGTTTGGATGGCTGGTTTGGTATCTATGATGTTTGCTCAAAAATATGGGATGTTATCGGGCAGTTACTTTGTAAATAAAAGTGCTTCTGATATGGCACTTAAAGATATTGTTGGAGGCTTGGGATCAATGAGTTGGAGAGGTGATAAAAATTGGGGTAGTAGAGTAAGTGCGAGAGTAAAAAAGATGATAAATAATGAGAAAGAACGAATTAAGGTACGTAATAAAGGTTAAGAGTTCAATATTAAGAAAAAAGCGGTTTAGAGTAATGATGGTTATTATGATCTGGGTTTGTTTCTTTCTGAAAGACCTTTGAAAAATCCACCAGCGCGAGTGTCTCCAAGTTTGTCTGAAATCGCACCGAATCCTTGCTGTTGGAGTTGTCTGCCGAGGTGTGTGCCTGCCCCTTTTTGTATTGCCCCTGGACCCCACATCAAAGCTTCACCGATAGCAGAACCATAACCTAGATCTTTAATTTGTAGAGCATTCTTGATCATTTCTGCAAGTTTAGGAATCATCAAGAGCATACCTACTCCAATTAAAGCAAACCAACCTTCACTATTAAGACCTAGCCCCCAGTCTTGTGGAAGCTGGCCCATGAGGGGTGATGGTACCCACATATTGCCGTTGGCTAGTGGATCACCAACACCAGTTCCTGGCATGTTGATCGTGCCATAAAGCATTCTCATTGGCCCCATGAAGTAAAAAGCGAATACAAACATAATCATGGTGCTTATAAAGACAGAGAGCTCTGCGAAGATATTTTTGAGCCAGGTACCAAAAGTTTTTGAGCCAGGAATGATGTTGCCTAAAAGAATTAATAGAGAGAAGATGATGCTTAAGAGCATGATGATGTAGCTTTTTAATAGCATCCAGAAAATCTTGAAGAAGGTATAGAGGAGGGCGATGGCTAACACGAGCGATAGGATGATGGATAAGGGTAAAAAGATCGTTTTGGCCATAATGTTGACGAGAGCTGGGGGTAAAACTAGAATGGCTGAAAGTAATTTAGAGGTCAGTCCACCAAACAGCAGGTGAATGTATGCGAAGGTGAATGGTGCTCCAATACCTAAGCCAAAACCACTGACAAATTTAGTATAGAGTTCGTTGGTTATCACACCACCAAAGGTTAATAAGTTGAAGCCCATGGCGGTAATTAGATAGAAAAAGTCTATGATTAAACCGGCAATAGCGTAAGAAAAGGTAATTAGAAGAAGGGTGGCGATAAGCTTGGGAAGAGCTAATTGAATAGAGATGACTGTTTGGGGGTTAATTTTTATCCTAAACATAATCATAAAACCGTAGGCTATGAAGGCAAGAATAAAGAAGAAGTAGGATGCGTTTCTGAAAGCTTTCCAGATAGGTAGGATTGGTTGTAAGGCTTGGAAACCGTAGCCTTCCTGAGCGTAGGCTGGTTGGACGATCTTTTTGTCTGCTAGGTTTTGGTTTACATAAGCTAGGTAGTCCATGGAAGAGGCCGGACGCTGTTGGAAGATAAAGGAAATGGCTTTGGCTGAGCCCATTAAGGCACTATCAGATGAGGAAAAAGCTAGGGGGGTAGTGGAAGTGGAGGTTTCTGAGCCCAGAAGGTCGATGAGGAGTCCTTCGAGTGCGCTGCCATCATCTGTCTTGCTGCCGGCTACTTTCTCTAAAAGATCTAAGAGAATGATGTCGCCGAAACCGATGGTTTCCTCGAGATTGTCTGTATTACATTTACCCCCATACCAGGTTTCTAGATTCATTTGATTGCCGGACCTTCTGTCGCAGTAGATCTTTGAGAGGCTGTCGGCGGCAGTACCTATCTCGGCTGCATAGGTAAGAGTAATCGATGGTAAGAAAGAAAGAAAAAGAAATACGACAGCTAGTAGAGGGAAAAGACGTCTTTTGAGCATTAGCTTATTTTACATTAAGTTATGGATGAGTGGTGCAGTAGTTGTTGATGTAGCCAGCGTAGTAGTAGTACCAGAAGTCTTTCTGGGTAGGAAGTAGGGTGGAAAGGTTGCTAGAGTTTTGAGCAGCTTGGGCGGGAGAGATGAAAAGTTGAGGGTTTGATGGACCTTCTAAGAGGCTTATCAGGTTTTCTATGTTGTTGCCTGGTTCGTAACCGTAGCTTTTTAAATTTTGTTCTTGAGTCATACCAAATTGACAGTTGTTTCTTAAGGTGTTTATCATACAGGAGAGTTTTTCGTCGATGGTTTCTGGCACGCCGATAGCGCCAACTGGGTCACAGCCAAAGTGGGTAGGGGAGGTGGCTTCAGGGTTATTGCTGACTAAACCTCCATTTTCGTTTAAGGTGATGGCTATGGCATAAAAAGGGTTTAGAACTTGGTCGTTACATGAGGAGGTAGCAAGGGTTTGGTCAAGGATCTCTTGATAACAGGTTTGACCACAGGTGTTTTCATATAGATGTTGCTTGGCGTAACAAGTGGTTGGGGTGATGGTGGGATTAAGTTCGGTTAAGGATGGATCTAGACTGTCGCAGTTTAAGTTTCTTTGTAGGCTGGCTGGAATGAACCATTTATTTCTCAGCTCACAAAGCTTGGTGTGGGCTTGACCACCTTTTCTTGCTAGGACAGCGTCTGACTCCAGAGGAACATGTAGATCTTTCTCTTGGTATGTCTGTTGAGACGATGCAGAGGTAAACATGTGGAAGAGAGAAGATGAAGTGTCTTCTGCTAAAGCTAAACTGATGTCTTGTTGTTTGGGATTATTAAGTATTTGGACACTTGATGGGGGTTTTCCGGTACCTTCGGAGATATATACATTGTATGGTTCTCCAGAAGCTGAGTAGCGAGTTTCAACTCTAGTAGTAATATCTATTTGAAAAGTTTGTTCAAGGACACCACTTGAGCCGTCTATTCCTTTGGGAAAAGTTAAGGGAGCAGGAAGGAAAAAGCCATTCTGGGTTGGGTTTTGGCAACTAGCGACCTTGACGTAGTTTCTGATGCTACTGGAGAGATTATTTTCTTGGCTTTGTTTGATGGTTGAGTCAGAGGTTAATTTGCTTTGACGGTTGGGGATGACCCAAGAAGGAGAAAGAGTATTTAAGAGACCTGTTTTTGTGTCGAGTAAACCTTGGTTAATGGCAGCAATGTAAGGTAGGTTTTCGGCCATGATGTGGGTGACCGTTCCGCCGGTAGGTGGGTTGTACTTTATGACTTCGTAACCTCTTAGATTGTCAAAGTTAAAAGGAGCTAGGGCGTCGTAAGCTTCCTTGGTGTCGTTATTTAGAGCTTGATATTTTTTAGTAAAGTCCTCGCAGACTGGGTATTTTCTAAGGCAATTGGGGAGTTTATCGTAAAGATCTTTAAGGGTCCAGTCCTTTTTTTTCTCTTTGGCGTTATAGAAACTGTAGGTTTGGTTATTGATTTTGTCTTGGTTGGCTTCGGTTAGATAAGAGGCCTTGGCGTTGGCTTGTTGCAAGGTAGAAAGCAGGCGCCAGTAGGTTCTAAATGATTCTCGCTGGTTGAATGAGCTAGTGTTTGGTGGTTTGTCGAAAAGGGCGTTAAAAGGATAAAGGGCAGCCAAGGCGTCTGGGGTTCTGGAGTTTAGAGCTTCTTGGTTAGGGCCGAAACCACCAAGAGCTGATTGGGAGACGTCTATTTCTATGGTAACTGTGGCTCTGTTTGGGTTTGCTGGTGGAGTGAGGGCTTCACGGTGATAGGAGGCGGAAGATGGGTCCTGGCAGGTAACGGGGTACTGGGTAATGGAGTCGTGGATAAATGGGCTTTCTTTTTCGCAGGAGCCACCTTCTCGGTATCGGTTCTCTCCTGGTGGGCAGGTTTCTACTGCCAGTACTACTTGGGGAAATATGAAAAAGGCGACGAGAATGATAAGTTTTAGTTTCATGACAAGTCTGATTATATCAGCGCTAGGTTAAAGGAAGCCGAAGTTGGTGACTGGGGCACCGGTGAATTTTTCTATGGCTACTAGGATGAGCCAAGCACCAGCTAAAAGAATGATACCAACGATGGCCCAAGTAAAGGTTTTCCAAGCAGCGGCATAAGCTTTGGGGTCTGAACCAGCAAGCATTATACGGATACCGGAAATGATAAGCATGACAAGAGCAGCGAGAGCAATTAGAGAAGGGAGGGGGGCGAGAAGATTCTCAATTACACAACCAATACCTTTGATGGTGGCTACTTCATTGGTTACACAGTCTGGGGTCCAGATGGCCATGAAGATATTGTATCAGCTAAAAACTAGTAGGGCTTTGGAATGTCGATTGTTCCATCGAAGATGTCTCCGACACCGAAGAAGTAGGAGATGATCTTGATTAGTGCCCAAGAGGCAGCCACTATGGCTAGACCTACTAGAGCGGCGGTGATTCTGTTTCTGGCTTCTTCTGTTTTGGTTTTGTCTCCACCAGAAGTGATCCATTGAATTCCACCCCAAACTAGGAAGGCAAAAACTAATACACCAGCTAGAATGATAGCTAGGGATACACCAGAGGATAGGAGTTTACCTATATCTGTGATCTTTGCTTGTGCTGGTTGAGGAACTCCAATGCTACTTGCTGCTAAAGCTGTAGGGATCATTGCTAATGCGGAAGTGAGTTTGTTTTTCATATGTTTATATTAATAATTTATTTACTGTTTCTTATTATAGCTTATTTTTTTTGTTGGTTGTCAAGTTTTATCTTCCTAGGGGATTTGAGGTACAGAGAGCGTCAAGATTTATACCAAAGAAGTAGAGAATTATTTTCCATAGTGCCCAAGAGATAACTACTATGGCCAGGCCGGTGATGGCGTTACTGATTCTGTTTCTGGCTACTTCTGTCTTGGTTTTGTCACCGGCAGAAGTGATCCATTCGATACCACCCCATACGAGATAGACTAAAACGGCTAAACCGGCAACCATAATACCTAGGTCAACCATGTTGCTGATAAAATTGCCGATACAGGTGTAGCCAAAGTAATTACCGACTTGGCTGTCTATGTCTACTGTGTTCATGCGTTAGGAAAGACTGGTTTTAATATGTTTATTTTGAAGACGGATTCTATAAACAGGATGATGGCGTAGGAGATAACAATGACGGCTAGACCAATAACGGCGTTGGTGATTTTTGCTCTGGCAGATTCAAGTTTGGTTTTGTCACCAGCTGACATTAGCCACTCAATACCACCCCAGACGAGATAGAGGAGGAAGGCTAGAGAGCCGACCACGACGATGGTTTTCCAGAGTTGGCCGATGTAGAAGGCTAAACCGTCCCCAGGAGATTTACTTAAGATGTTGGCTGGTAGAGCGTTGTTTTGGATGGCCATTATAGATTTAATACTGCGGCTGGATCTAAGATATTTAGCCCCAAGACGTTACTAATGATGCCGATTATAAAGTAGGAGACAACGACAACGATGAGGCCGATAGCGGCTTGGGTCATCTGTGTCTTGGATTCTTCTGCTTTGGTTTTGTCACCACCAGAGGTGATCCATTTTAAGCCACCGATAATAAAAAAGATGGCGAAGGCTAAACTAGCCACTACCGTTATGGTAGTAATAATAGAGGAGAGAAATTCGGTAAGAAGAAAGCCTGTTTGAGTGCCTGCTGCTTGTTGGTATTTACCTACTCCTGAGAGAGGTTTACCAAGATCGACTGTGGCTGCTTGTGCTGATTTTATTATGCTCATAATTTAATTAACGGTTTCAATTTTTGGACTTAGGATGAAGTTGGCATCATCAAAGAGAATCTTACCAGCAATAGCGGATAGTACGAAGCTTATGGCAATTATCACTAGACCGATTAAAGCATGATTTATTTTTGTTTGAGCTATTTCTACTTTGGCTTTGTCGCCACCGGCGGTAATGTAGTTAAAACCGGCTATGATCATTTGCCAGAGAGAAAATATTCCGGCTAAGACTATTATGAAAGTAATGATGGCGCTTAAGAAATTTGTTGTATCGCCAACTGTGCTGGGGATACTGGCTGGGGGAGTAATGGTGCCGACGATGTTGTTCATATTAGTTTGGATTAAATAAATCGATGTTTACTATTTGTCCTACTATTGTAGTAATAAGATAGGCGCTAACTACGACTGCTAAGCCTAATAATGCATAGTTTAACATACGGGCAGATTGTTCTGCTTTGGCCTTGTCACCGCTAGCGGTAATGTAGTTAAAGCCAGAGATGATGATGGTAAAGAGGGCGATTAAAGCGCTAAAAATGAGGAGGTTTGAGATTAAAGGATTCAAGAGGGTGGAAAAGGTGGCGTTGGTGCCACCGAGTTTTTCACCAGGAGCGTATATTTCTGACAGATCCTTGGCAAAGACGGGGTTTATTAGTGACATGAAGGATATTATAGCAATAATATAAATCTCAATGAGGAAATGATGAGGAGAGTGCTAGATTTAGTTGCCACCAAAGCGACGGTTGCGGGTGGCGAAGCTTTTTAGGGCTGTTTTTAGTTTTTCAGGGGTGAAGTCTGGGAAGAGGGTGTTGGTGAAATAGAGTTCGGAGTAGACTGATTGCCAAGGTAGATATCCAGAGAGGCGTTTGTCTCCACCGGTTCTTATGATTAGGTCGGGGTCGGGAATACCCGAAGTATCTAAATGAGAAGAAAAGAGTTTTTCGTTGATTTTGTCAACGGGGATGTTTTCTTTAACAATCTTTTTTACGGCCCTTAGTATTTCGTTTCTACCACCGTAGTTTAAGGCGAAGGTGACGGTTATTTGAGAGTTTTTCTTTGATTGTTGGATCATCTCTAGAGATTTTTGAGCAATGTCTTTGGGGAAACGATCTATTTCACCTAAGATTCTTAGTCTGGCTCCTTGCTTGATGAATTTTTTAGCTAGGATGTTTAGAGCGAAACGAAAGACTTTGAATAGTTCGGCAATCTCTTTTTTGTCTCTTTTCCAGTTTTCGGTGGAAAAAGCCCAAAAGGTAACAAACGGGATTTTTTGTTTAACACACTCTTCTATTAAGGGTTCGATAACTTGTTCGGCTGCTTGTTGGTGACCTTTAACAACAGGTAGGTTCTTTTTTTTGGCCCAACGACGATTACCGTCCATGATTATGGCCACGTGATTTAAAGGTGTTTTCATGAAAGGTATTTTATCAGATCAATGGGTCAGCCTGGAAGCCTATGATTGTAGAGACCACTCTGACTATGAGGAAACTGGCAATGACAACTATAATACCAACAAGTCCGTTCATGAGTCTGTTGGAAGCAGCAGCGGTTTTTTTTGGATCTCCGGATGAGAACATGTAGCTCCAACCAGCAAGAAGGGTGTTTACAAAAAAAGCCATACCAGCAACGAAGATTAAAAGATTGATGATGGAGAAACTGGTGCCTGCTCCACCCTTATTAGTAAAGATGTCTGCCAAGCTACTGTCTACAGGAATGTTTGTGGCTGGGTTTTGGTTTTTGATGGTGTCTATTATTGACATATGTTTTTTTAAAAACCTGGAATACTTAGTATTTTAACACCGATTAAGTTTAGGAGAACGATAGAGAGGATGATGAACAAAAGACCGGAGACGGCAGAGCCAATAATTTCTTTACCTTGGTTTAGTTTGTCTGGGTTGCCAGCGGAAGTAGTAACGATAAAAGTGCCGAAAAGAATAAGAAGTAAGGCAATACCACCACCTAAACCTATGGCTAGTTCTAAGAAACTACCAACAAAACCACCAGATGCTACATCTGTGGAGATACAACCTAGGGCGGTGTCGATACCTTTGTCTCCACTAGGAGTGATACATTGAGGGGAAGCGGCGTAGACAGACTTTATTAAACTCATGAAGGTTATTATACAAGCAATGGTTTAAAATTGGTGGTAGATATTATGAAGAAGATATTGGGGGTGGCACTATTGGTGGGGATGATGCTGGGGATGATGGGAGTGGTGAAGGCAGATGGTTGTGAAGGGAAGACGGGAGAGCCCTTATACACTTGTTTGGGGGAGGAGATATCAAGATTGAGTAGAGATTTGCAGTTAAGTAGAGATGCAACTAGTCCCTTGGAGACAGAAGCGTCTAGATTAGGAACACAAATTAGTTCCATTCAGTATCAGATTAATCAGGCAAAGGTAAAACAAACAGAATTGGCTGCAGGGATTAGTGAAAGAGAGTACCTTTTAAGTGAGCAGTATTTAGTGTTGGCTGAGAAAACAAAGGCTTTTTACAAGAGAATTAGAAGTAGCTCTACTTTAGCGATGTTGATGACGTCTGTGGGGACCGGGTCGTTGAGTAGGGAGTTTAATTACAGGAATGAAGCAAATGAAAGAGACAGGCAGATTATTGTTCGGTTGTCTAGTGAGATTGGGCAGTTAGAGAGTGATAAGCAGGATCTGGAAATTCAAAGAGAGAAGTTGTCTGGGCTTCAAGCAAGCTTAGACAAGCAGAAGAGTTTTTATGATGGGGAGATAGGTAAGGCTAAGGCGTATCAAACAGACTTGTCGGGTAAGATTGCAGCTCTGTCTGCTAAACAACAAGAAGTGTTGGGAGAGAAGAGTGGGACCTTCCAGACAACTGTAGGTGATGTGCCTTTAGCGGATGACCCTAATTCCAGACCGGATTACAATCCTGGATTTTCACCAGCGTTTGCGGCTTTTTCTTTTGGAGCACCACATTTTAAGGGTATGAGTCAGTATGGGGCGTTTGGTAGAGCAAAGGATGGTCAAAGTTATGAAGATATTTTACGAGCATATTATGGAGGAGGAATAGAGATAAGGAGTGTGGACGTAAACACAAAGATAACTGTTGATGGTTATGGGAGCTATTCAATTGATGATTATGCGAAACGAATTTATGAAGTGCCGGGTAGTTGGGGGGATGAGGGAGGAATGGCTGCTTTAGAGGCTCAGGCAATTGCGGCTAGAAGTTATGCTTTAGCTAGGGGTGGTTCGATTTGTGCGACTGAGGCTTGTCAGGTGTTTAAACCTAACCCTAAAGGAGGTAACTGGGAGACGGCGGTAAACAATACGAGTGGTAAGGTTGTGTACGCTAATGGTTCTCCTCTGTCTACTTGGTATGCTTCAACGAGTGGAGGATACCAAGAGTCCTATACCTCTAATGGTTACAGCACTCCTGGGTTTTGGGATACTAGTAATGGTAGAGATGGTTGGACAAGTGAAGCTTATGAAAAGAAAGCTGGAAGCCCTTGGTTTTATAAAGGGTGGTATAAGACAAGGTCTGGGGATAGTTGTGGCAGATCTCATCCTTGGTTAACAGGTGAGGAGATGGCAGATGTTTTAAATGCTTGGGTGGTGGTGGTAAAGAGAGGAGAGAGTGATGATAGGGTTTTACCTTTAGGTGGTTGTTGGGGAGGTAATCCATATAGTGTGAGTGAGATGAAGGATAAGGCAAATAGTTCTGGGGAGGGCTATTCAAATGTTACGGGAGTAGTAAGAGTAGATTACTCTAATAGTGGGTATACACAAACTGTGGTTTTTGGAACAGACAGAGGTGAAGTAAGTATTAATGGTTTGGAGTTTAAGAAAGCATTTAATTTAAGAGCGCCAGGTAGGATTGCCTTGAAATCTGGGTTATTAAATATAGAGCAAAAGTAATTTGATAGAATATAGATATGCCTAGAGTATATTCAGCAAAAAAGAAGGTGGCTAAAAAGAAGGTGGCTAAAAAGAAAACAGACTCACGAGTAGTTGAGGAGATAAAGTTGATGTGTGATGAGGGAATGGATAAGGGTCTTTGGAAGAATCTAGTAGTGTGTCCTAAAAAAACTAGTTTTGAGTCACAGCACAGTAAGGAAATAATACTGATAATGGCCAGGAAACATATCGCTACGAATATTGGCTGGCTGTTGTTGGTTTTTGTGTTGTCCTTTGTGCCTATGTTTTGGGGAGATTTTCCTTTAGTTGCTTTAGTTAGTGAAGGAGTAAGGTTTGGGCTTTTTACTTTATGGTACTTAGCGCTTTTGTTGTTTGTTTTTCAGAAGATACTTTTATGGTTTTACAACATATATATAATTACGGATGAGAGAATAATAGATGTCGACTTCTTTGGGCTTTTGTACAAAAATATCAACGTGACTCAGATTAGAAAAGTAGAGGATGTTAATTACTCTCAGGTTGGTTTGATGTCTAGTATTTTTAACTTTGGAGATATAGTAATACAGACGGCCTCTGAGCAGATGTCTGATGATAGAAATGAAGAACAGTCGGCATTTACTTTTCAGGCTATTTCTAGACCAAACAGAGTGGCTAGAGTAGTGATGCAGTTAATGGAACAAGAAGAAAAAGAGTCTTATGAAGGGAGGGTAAGATAATGGAGTTTTTACCAGGAATAGACATAGGATTGAGTGAGGTAGTAGGGGTGATGGTAAAGACGGTGTTGGTCCTTATCACTTTACTGTCTTTAGTAATTGTTAGGCAGACTAGCTTGATGCATAAAGTGGTAAGTGTTCATATTGGTGGAAACATTAAGACAATGGCCTTTGTGTTTTTTGTGATTAGTTTGGTTTTAACTGGTATAGTTATATTAGTTAGCTAACTAATAATCAGTGCAAGATGAGTAGTTTTTTAGGAGTGGATTTTTTCAGGATCGTAAATGAAGGATTGGTAGACGATTGGGCTCAAGTCTATGCAAAGGTGCCTTTTGAGGAGGAAGAGTTGTCTGAAAAGGGAGCACTGTTTGGAGTTTTAAGAATAAAGGGTGGGGCAAAACTTGTAAGTAAAGGCTCAGATATCTTTTTATGGTTGGATGAGTATTTTAACAAGGTCCATCAAAAAGGAGATTTACGTGGTTTAGTAGAAGGTCTTTTGAAAGTGAATGATAAGTTGCAGGCAGCTTGGGCATGGGTGATAGTAGATGAAGAAACAGGAGAAAGAGTGGTAAAGACGGCGGCTTTAAATGGTGGTCGAGTGGTAATTGTTAGAAAAGGACAGCAAGTGGTACTTTCCGGGAATGATGATAAAGACAAGGTGGTGGTAGGTAGTTTGAGCTTGGGAGACAGATTAGGATTAGGGGTTGGAGGAATGGTAGATAAGCTTGCGGGATTGAAGGATAAGGGTGGTTTGGGTGAAGTGTTTGAATCCTTAAATAAACAAATAGAAAAAGAAACAGAAAGAGCTGTGGCGGGATTGTTGTTGGAGGTTAAGAAAAAAGAACAAGAAAGTGTAGTAGTTAGTCCCACATCAGAGGAGATTGTTCCGAGTTCGCCGGTGAATGATAATTTAGAGGTGGTAAGTGAGAGTAAAGTAGTGGGTCCGGATGGACTGAAGAAAAGGTTAGTTGGGTATTACTTAAAAAACTTTAGTAAAAAGAAAAAAATAGAGATAAGAGAAGAGAAAAAGAAAAACGACAAAGTATTATGGTTGGGAATAGTATTTTTGGTTTTGTTTTTAGTAAGTGTTGTGGGAGGAGTAATTAAAAGTAGAAGTCAAAATGTGATGGCCAGTTGGCAGAGCGAACTTAGTTCTTGGCAAAAAAGGGAGGAAGAAGCTAAGTCTTTAGTACAAATTAACCCTGCGGGAGCAAGAAAACTATTGAGTGAGATAAAAGAAGAAGTTTTAGAGGCAGAAAGTGTTTGGGTGGAAACTAAGTACAAGAAAGAGTGGGAGGATTACAAACTTAAGTTAGATGAGAGTTGGATAGAGGTTTCTGGGGAAAGAAAGGTTGACCCCAAACTGTTCTTGGTGTTGAGTCTGGTAAGGTCTAATTTGGTGGGAAGTAGGCTGATAAATCATGAAGACGGAATTGGTTTGCTTGACATAGATGAGGGCTTATTAGTAAGGATTGGATTGGAAGACAAAAAAGCGGAAGTGGTTGATAGTGATAGTGATAAAAAATGGAAGGCGGTTGGGGGAGATGGTGAGAATGCTGTGTTTTTAAGCGATAGTGGTCTGAGCTTATTGGGTGAAGAGGAGGTGAGGTTTGATGCTACAGTGGCAAATCCAGTGGAGGTAGAGGTATTTGGAACTGGAATTTATGTGTTGGATGATGGGACTGGTGAGGTGTGGAAGTTTAGCTTATTAGGTGGAGAGATACAGGACAGGAGAAGATGGCTCCAGCCTGAAGAGGAAATAGGAGTAAGTGAGTTGGTGGACTTAGATATAGATGGGGATATTTGGGTTTTGGGTAAAAAAGGTGAGATAAGTAGACTGAGAAGAGGTAGTAGGGAGAGATACGCTTTGGAGGGAAAACCAGATAACTTAGTAGGAGATAGATTGGCTGTGCAGCTTGATGGAGAAGAGATGGCAATTCTTGATGTGTCTAGTTCTAGAATAGTAGTTTTTAATAAGGAGTCGGGGGAGTATTCACACCAGTTGATTTGGAGTGGTTTTTCTGAAAGCAAAGACATTTTATATACAGATGATGGACGGTTAATGGTGTTGTCTGGAGGTAAGTTGTACTGGGTAGAGTAAAATAGGGGAATGAGGTTGGTAAACAGAAAAGCAAAAAGAGATTATGAGATTGTAGAAAGCTTGGAAGCTGGAGTAGTGTTGACTGGTAGTGAAGTGAAAAGTTTGAGGGTGGGACAAGGTAATTTGTTGGGTTCTAGAGTGATACTTAGAGATGGTGAGGTTTGGTTGAGTGGTTTTTCCATACCAAGGTATAGATTTGATGGTAGGGAGGATGAATATGATCCTGATAGGATTAAAAAATTGTTGATAAAACAAGCAGAAAAACGACGTTTGGAGGTAAAATCCAAGAGTGGAGGTTTGACCATGATACCTCTGTCGGTGTATAATAAGCGAGGATTGATAAAAGTGGAGATAGGTTTGGTAAGAGGAAAGAAAAAATATGAAAAACGAGAGGTCCTTAAGAAAAGGAAACAAAAAAGAGACCTGTCCAGAAGATTTAAAACTTAAATAGATAGAAAGAAATGAAAATGAATATATTTTGGGATAAAGCTATGCCTGTTGCAGTATCTGGTTACTCTTGGGGTGAAGAGATCTGTAAGTTAAAAACTCAGAAGGCATGGAAGGCAAGTCTTAAACCTAAATTAAAGAAAATGGATAAGGGTGAGTTTGATCTTTTTTTGGCGGCAGTGGTAATGGAAGCGGCTAAGAAGCAGGTAATGGGAGTAGATTTGACCGAAAAAGTGGAAATGTTTAGAGAACTTAGAAAGTAATTTTACTTGATTTTTCAGGCTATTTTTGATATATTCTCTAATATTGGGGACGAAAGGTTTCGATGGAATAAGTACATTGACAGTGGCAAGCCGAGTCTTAGGACAAACTCGTTAATACTGACCTAAAAAATAACTGTCAACGAAGAGAAGACAGACAGCGTTATCGCTACAGCTCCAGTTTTTGCTGGTGTTGAAACCGGTCTCGCTCCCGCTTACCTTTTTGCGTAATCGGGTGTTTCTAGATGGTCTTTCTTTTAGGGATCGCTAGAGGCAGGTACAAACTTTAAGATGCTTTATTTTTGTTTAATTTAGGCAAAGATAAAAAAGACTTCTAAATTAACTTAAAACTGATTTTGTTTGTGGGTAGGTTTTGAGGAAAATACACAAACTAAGCTTGTAGACATTGTTATTTATTTATTGCAGACGTGGGTTCGAATCCCACCGTCTCCACAAAGGTAAATGGTAAAATATTTTATGTTGGAGGGTTGGCCGAGTGGTTATGGCGCTGGTTTTGAAAACCAGTGAGCGCAAGCTCTCACAGGTTCGAATCCTGTACCCTCCGCCAGAGGCTGGTATAATTCGTTGTATTGGAGGCGTCGCATAGTCTGGTCAATTGCACAAGATTGCTAATCTTGAACCTTCGGGTTACGTGGGTTCGAATCCCACCGCCTCCGCCATTTTGCTTGTGCTAAACTTTATCTGTGAGTAATAAAGATGCGGTAGCTAGAGAGCCAGTAGATGAAATGGATATTGGAGAAGAGAAGGTGCTTCATACCTGGAAGTCTGTAGAGAGACCGTTTAAGAAATGGAATAAGGAGTTTTATAGTACGGTGATGGTTTTTGCTGTTTTGGTGAGTATAATTTTCTTTTTCATAGAAGGATTTATGTTGGTATTAGTAGTCTGGGCGGTGGTGTTTATGGCTTGGGCGATATCTAGGACAGAGCCGGGTATTAGGGAACATAAGATTACAGATAAAGGAATTAGGACAGGAGGAACACTTTATAGATGGGATACGATGTTGGTTTACTGGTTAGAGGAGAAATGGGACAAGAAACTTTTGAGAGTACTTTTAAGCAAGTTTCCAGGCCAGTTAGTGTTGGTTTATGATCAGAAAGAAGAAAAAAAGATTAGAGAAATCATGAGTAAGTTTTTGGCTTTAGAGAAACCGGAGGCTACATGGACTGATAGAGTAGTGAAGTGGTTTGGTGAAAAGGTGCCTTTAGAGTAGTTTCAAGGTAAAATATTGGGCATGCGCCCATAGCTTAATGGATAGAGCACTTGATTGCGGATCAAGAGGTTACAAGTTCGAGTCTTGTTGGGCGCACAATAAAGGCAAGGAGGGTTGGCCGAGTGGTCTATGGCGTTGGTTTCGAAAACCAATGGGTGTTAAGCCCGCACAGGTTCGAATCCTGTACCCTCCGCAGTATTTACTTGCAATCTTGATTTGACACAATCTTCGGGTTTTGTTAGACTAAATATAGGTATGAGATGGGTTTTTGCAGATGATGATCAAGTAAGTTTTTTTAAAGAAATTAAAGAGAAATCTGGTTTATCTAATGAAGTATTGGGTAGTTTTATTGGTGTGTCTGGTAGGAGTTTTGGTGACTGGGTTAATAGAAAGACGCTGCCTTCAAAAGAAGGTGTGTTAAGGTTGGGTCAAAAGTTTAAGATAATGGTTCCAAAGATATTGGAAGAAAGAGAGGAATTTTGGAGTGGAAGAATTCACGGAAGGAAAGCGGCTTTAAAGAGATTGAAGATTTATGGTCCTCCAGGTACACCCGAGGGTAGGAGGAAGGGTGGTTTGGTTTCCTGGCAAAGAAGACGAGAAAATCCTGATGTTTACAGGAAGCTAGGGTGTATTGTAGGAAATAAATTTATTAAACCAAAAAAGTCAGAAGACCTAGCTGAGTTTGTTGGTATTGTTTTGGGGGATGGCTGTTTAACTAAAGATCAGTGTCAGATTTCTCTTAACATGATAGATGATAAAGAATATGTGAAGTATGTTGCAAGATTGGTTTCTAAGCTTTTTGGATATGATCCAACAGTGGCTGAATATCCAGGGCAAACTGTTACGAGGATTATTATTACAGGTGTGTATTTTATAAAAATAATGAAAAGTTTTGGTTTGATAGTGGGAAATAAAACCAAGAATCAGGTTGGTGTCCCGGAATGGATAAAATCTGATAAAAACTTTTTTCGTGCCTGCATTAGGGGTTTGTTCGATACTGATGGAGGTACCTTTACTCACAAGCATAAAGTAAAGAGATACGATTATTGCCATTTTGGTTTAACTTATACATCAGCTTGTAAACCACTGCTGTCTAGTTTTAAGAAATGTTTGGAGGTTGATGATATCAAGACTTATGGAAAAAAAGATTGTCTGTTTGTGTATAGAGTTGGTGATATTAATAGTTTTTTTAATATATATCAGACGAAGAATTTAAAACATGTTTATAGATTTAAAGACCATCTAAGTCGATCGACTAGGCTTAATTGAGGTATAATTTGTTATGTTGGAGGGATGCAGGGAATGGTTAACCGGAACGCTTGGAAAGCGTTTGCCCTAACGGGCTTGGGGGTTCGAGTCCCCCTCCCTCCGCAGAGTAAGTGTTTTTTAGTATTTAGGATAGAATAGGGATTATGGATCAGGTTGAAGAAATTAAGAGAAAAGTAAATATTGTTTCGTTGATTGGTGAGTATGTTACTTTAAAGAATACGGGTAGAAACCATAAAGGACTGTGTCCGTTTCATGGAGAGAAAAGCCCGTCGTTTATGGTAAATGAGGAGTTACAGATTTATAAATGTTTTGGGTGTGGAGTTGGAGGTGATGTAATCAAGTTTTTGATGGAGATTGAGGGTTTAGATTTTATAGAAGCGTTGGAAAAACTGGCTAAAAGAGCTGGGGTTAAGTTAGAGAAAAAGGGGAGAGATAATCAGAGTAGTGAAAAGAAACGAGTATTGGAGATGCATTCTTTGGCTGGTGAGTACTATCATTACTTGCTTATGGAGCATAAGGTTGGAGAGGTGGCAAGAAAGTATTTGTTGGGTAGGGGTTTGAACAAGAAAATTTGGGAGAGTTTTCGTTTAGGTTTTTCTTTATCTACATGGGATGGGTTGAGTAAGTTTTTGATTGAAAAAAAGGGTTTTAAGGAGAATGAACTAATCAGTGCAGGACTTTCGATAAAGGGAAGTAAGGGAGGAGTGTATGACAGGTTTAGAGGTAGGATAATGTTTCCTTTACTTGATAGTGGTGAGAAGGTGGTTGGTTTTTCAGGTAGGGTAATTCCTGAACTTGCTAGGGAAAATGAACCTAAATATATAAACTCACCGGAGACGCTTGTGTACCATAAGTCACAGATGCTTTTTGGTTTGACTCAAGCAAGGCAAGCGATAAGAAAAAAGGATCAGGTGGTGGTAGTGGAAGGAGAGTTGGACATGATTAGTTCCTTTATGGCAGGAGTGACTGAGACGGTGGCTATTAAAGGGTCTGCTTTAACAGAGGAAATGGTAGAGAAACTAGCTAGGTTGTGTAACTTGGTTATCTTGGCTTTGGATGCTGATGATGCAGGCGAGGAAGCGTTGAAGAAGTCTATTGAGACACTGGAAAAAAGAGGTTTGGAGGTAAAAGTGGTGTATTGGTCTGACGGTAAGGATCCAGATGAACTAGCTAGAAAAAACCCTTTGTCGTGGAGAAAACTGGTTGACAAGCCGGTGTCGGTATATGAATGGATAATGAAAAAGGCTTTTGATAAATGGGGGGTGGAGACGCCGGAAGACATAAAAAAAATAGTAAAAATGACTGTGCCTTACTTGTCCAAGATAGAAAATAGGGTGGTGGCGGAAGTTTGGGTGAAGAGGTTGGCGGAAAAACTAGGTGTAGGTAAAGAAAGAGTTTGGGAAGAGGTTGAAAAAAGTGGAAAAAGAAGTGAGTTAAGAACTGAGTCAAGTACTAAGGAGGTAGAGAAAATAGAGGAGACGGACAACAAGACACATAAACTTACAGAAAGACTTTTAACTGTTCTGTTTCAACTTGAGGGAGAAGAAAAAGGGTTGGTGAAAAAGATACTTTCAGGGATTAGTTTGGATGGTGCTGCCGGTAAACTCTTAATAAGGTGGGTTAAGACTAAAGATGGAAAGATTGCTAGTTGGATCAAGAAGTTGCCGGATGAATTAAGAGTGGTGGCAGAAAGGTGTTTTATTAATGAAAAAGAAGAAGGTTTAGGGGAAAGAGAGGTTGTTAGGTTAGCTGTGGACTTGGCTAGAAATAAATTACAGGAAGAAAGAGTAGTTTTGATCGGTAAGTTGGAAATGGTGGAAAAGACTGATGATGAGGGTAAAATAGAGGAAATTAGTAGGAGATTGGTGTGGCTAGACAAGAAAGAAAGATTAATAGTTGGGTTTTTGATCTAGTAGCTTTGAATTTTTTACCGTTTGTGGTAAGCTAGGGAGATCAGTTTTGTTTGAAAAATCAAGATATATGGCTACAAAAAAGACCAAGAAACAAACCAAGAAACAGGCAGGGACAAAGACGTTGCCTGTTGAGATGATTATTAAAACTCTTTTAAAAAAAGGAAAAGAGTATGGTTTTGTAACCCAAGAAGAGATTTTTGAGTATTTCCCTGACGCAGAAAAGAGAGTTGATGATTTGGATAAATTATACAATGAGCTGTTTTCGGCAGAGATTGATGTGTTTGAGAGTGTTTTGATGGGGGAAGAGAGTGTGGTAGTAAATGCTGATTTAGAGAAGGAGCTAGAAGAAGTTTCTAAAATGGATAGGAAAACTATTAATGACCCGGTAAGGATGTATTTAAGAGAGATTGGAAGAATTCCTCTTTTGAAAAGAGAGGAAGAGATTTCTTTAGCTCAACAAGTTGATAGAGATGATCCTAAAGCTAAGGCTAAGTTGACCCAAAGTAACTTAAGGTTGGTTGTTTCTATTGCTAAGAAGTATATGGGAAGAGGTATGAGCTTTTTAGACTTAATCCAAGAAGGAAATAAGGGTTTGATTAGAGCGGTAGAAAAATATGACTGGACAAAGGGATACAAATTTTCCACTTATGCAACCTGGTGGATTAGACAGGCAATAACTAGGGCAATTGCTGATCAGGCAAGAACGATTAGAATTCCAGTTCATATGGTAGAGACGATTAATAAGTTAATTCGTACTCAGAGAAAACTAATGCAAGATCTGGGTAGGGAACCAACTGATGAAGAAGTGGGTGACGAGTTAGAGATTACACCAGAGAGAGTTAGGGAGATTTTGAAGATTTCACAGAAGACAACTTCTTTGGAGACTCCAATTGGAGATGAGGAAGATTCGCTTTTAGGAGACTTTATTCCAGATGACAGACAAGCTTCACCATATGAAGTAACTAGTAAACAGTTAATGCATGAGAACTTAGAGTCGGCTCTTGATGCTTTAACAGAAAGAGAAAGTAAGGTACTAAAGATGCGATTTGGTTTGGCTGGGAGTAAGCCACTTACACTAGAAGAGGTAGGAAGACATTTTGGAGTAACCAGGGAAAGAATAAGACAGATCGAGAGTAAGGCGATAAGGAAGCTAAGACATCCAAGTAGAAAACGAAGACTGCAGGACTTTTTAGATTAGTATAGAATTAAAGTATGATAGGAAAACTTTTAGTTAGTACGATCGCCTTTTATGTAACAGCTTACTTGGTCCCTGGAGTAACGATTGCAGGCTGGGCCCCTTTATTGGTGGTGTCTGTTGTTTGGGGGATACTAGCTATGTTGATTAGACCTTTACTGATACTTTTGACTTTACCGGTTAATATTATGACTTTGGGACTATTTACCTTGGTTATAAACGCGGCTTTGGTACTGATGACAGCTAGGTTAGTGGAAGGATTTAGTGTAGAGAGTTTTGGCGCAGCCATGATTGCAGCCTTAGTGCTGGCAATTATCAATATGATTTTTGGGAGATGAAAAGGTTTTCAGGATTTTTGGAGTTTGTCCGTGAACAGGGTGTGGTGGGTTTGGCAGTTGGTTTTATTTTAGGAGGGTCGGTGTCCAAGGTGGTGTCTTCTTTGGTAAAGGATGTTATTAACCCTATCTTGGGAATATTTTTAGGAGCAACCGGTAACTTGAGCTCGTACAGCTTGAGGATTGGCTCATCGGAAATTCTGTGGGGTAGTTTCTTATCGGTATTGATTGATTTTGTGTTAATTGCTTTTGTGGTGTATTTTGGGGTGAAAAAACTAGGATTAGATAAGTTAGACAAGAAGAAAGAGAAGAAGTAGGTTGAAGTTTTTAGATTATGGCTTGGTTTGAGAGTGTTTTTAGGTTAAAATAGTGAGGCTTCTGGAATTTATTTTTAGAAGTTGTACATTTATATTCCCCGGTAGCTCAGTTGGTAGAGCGCGCGACTGTCGATTGGCAGCTTCCATTGGAAACTTTGGAATGATAATTGGGTGAACTGCGGGAAGCCTAAGTGGTTAATAACTATATGGGAATCCGCAGCCAAGCCCACTTTTAGTGGGAAGGTTCAGAGACTAGGTGAGTACACCCTAGAGCGCCCGACACCTAAATTCGAAAGGATATGGTGATGAGATAGTCCACGCCATTTGGAAACAAGTGGATTAAGTGTAATCGCTAGGTCACTGGTTCGAGTCCAGTCCGGGGAGCTCGATTTTTTACTCAAATGATTTTATGGCCCAACGTGGACAATTCAACCTTTTGGTAAACTTAAGCTATGAAAATTAGTCTGGGCAAGTTTAAGTATGTAGCTTTGAATAAGGAGAGGGAAAGTAATAATATCTTCGTTCAGAGTAGGCCCGAGCAATGGTTTTTTGTGCTGATTCCTTATGTGGTTGGTGCGGCTATCTCTCAAAATTGGCACTGGTTAATCTTTTTGTTTTTTACTTTTCCATATAATTATTTTGTTTATAAATTCGATGATATCTTGGAGAACAAGTATGGGAAAGGTGACTATGAAATTATTAGTGCACCAATTTATTTTATAGTTCCTTTTATTGCGGGGTTTGGGAAGATTGATGTGCTGATTATTGTTGGTTTGTATTTATGGATGTTTGGAGCAAATGCTGTTCATAGTATTGGTCATAAGGAAATTAACTTAAGATGGGCATATTTTTTATTACCCATAATACTTTTTGGAGCTTATCTGATGTCAAAGACGTCTCTTTTTTCGTACATGTTTTTCAAAGCAACTCTTGTGGTGGGCTTTACTCATTTAATGTTATTGATAACAAACACATGGCGGGATGATTATTGGATTGCAACATTTGGACTATATGTTGGTTTGGGGTTATACGAAGGCTTACTGTATTTATAGTTATAAAAAATAAGTTTCCTTATGGTTCGTGTAAGTTGATGTAAATAGATTCTGGCGAACCCAATCCTGGGAACTTAGCATGATTTAGATTGGTACAATGAAAGTATGAATAAAAAAGTGTTGATGGTGGTGTTGGGCTTTTTCGTAATAAGCGTTAGTGTCTTTTTTATATCGAAAGGGAAGGTAAGTCAGGAGAACATGGAAGCAGAAGTTACCATAAGAGAACCTGAGACAGTGGTGCAAGAAGAAGTGGTTATGCTTGTCGCCAAACTAGAAGATGTGAGTGGGGGTGATTCTAGTGGGACGGCTATTATAATAAGAGAGAATGTTTTAAAACATGAGGTTGAGGCAAGTTTGCCTGAGTTAGTTGGTGACACCTTTTATGAGGGTTGGTTGGTAAAACAAAAACCCAGTTTAAAGTTTTTTTCGACTGGAGTAATAAGATTACCAGCAGAGAAACTGAGACATTTTATTGAAGGGGCCTACTTCTTACCAAGCAGAGCAACGCAAGAAGAGATAGATATGAAGATTTCATGTTTGTCGAAATCCAGAGTGATCATAACCCAAGGAGATGCGGTTGTGTCTCTTAACGTTATCGACGCTCTGCGGGTTTCTCCAGGGGAGATAGGGGAGTTCGAAAGAACATTTCTATCGGAATCTACAGAAGATGATAAAGAACAGTTAAAATTGATCTTTTGTGGATGGAAGACAACCTTCGAAGATAATAGTTATCTTGATCCATATTCTTGGTCAAGGTACATTTTTACCTTTGAAAAATTAGTTTTCCAAGAAGACTCTCGTAATCAACTAGACCAGACCAAACCATTACCTTAACGGGAAAACGGTTTGGTCTTTTTTTGTTTATTTTTTGGGGTTTTAGAAAAACTCTATTACTTGTTTAAATGTCGCCTCCTGTAAGCCTCGTCTTAGAATTTTTAAACCATCTCTTAGACGATGTCTGTATGGTTTGTTGACGGATATTTTGCCTTGGTTCTGTTTGAGTATTTTTTTTAGTTTTAATCTTGCTTTGGTTTTTGTTTTCCAACCTAAGAGCATGACAGCGTGTGGGTTTAGTTTTACTTCGTCGTCAAAAGGAACAGATATTGAAAACACAAGCTTTTCCTTTGTTTCTTTAAATAGTGATGACAGTCCATAGGGGGTAAAGCGAAAATAGTCTGATGGGTGTTTGTGAATATACATATTTTGATGTGAGGAAACTATCATAGCTCCCTTTTTGGAGAGTACTCTTTCTATTTCTTTTGCTATAACCCATGGTTTCTCGGCGTGTTCTAAGGTTTCTAGGCAAAGTATCAAGTCAAAAGAGTTGTTCTTGAAAGGGAGTTTTTCTCCATTTATTACTCTATCAACTCCTGTGCCTTTTCTCATGTCTACTCCAATATATTCACTTCTGTTATCAAACAAACTTCTTAGGTTGGCTATTTTTTTTTGGTTTGATTCGTGCCTCGAGCCAATTTCTAGGACTCTTTTAGGGGTAGTTAGACTTTTAATTATGATTTCGACTGCTTGGCGTACGTGTATTGTCATGTTTAAGATATGATAGCGCAAATGAAGGCTAAAGTCTTCATTGTTAGTTTATTTGATTAATTACCAAAGTATGTTTGGAGCCACTTCTTTATAGCGATAGGGTGATTTTTGTTGCTATTTGAGCTTAATAAGAATATAATCCGGTATACCGTATTAGTAATGGTGTAGTGAATTTTTATGAATGATTTTAGATTTAATGACAGATCAAGAGGTGGTAGGGATGGGCGAGGTTCGTCTAGACCACCACTACATGATGCAGTGTGTAATGAGTGTGGCAAGGACTGTAAGGTACCTTTTAGACCAAGTGGTAGCAAACCGGTGTTTTGTAGTGAGTGTTTCGAACAGAAGGGTGGAGGAGGAGACAGTAGAGATAATAGAGGTGGTAGATCAAACCAAAGAGATTCTTTTAGGCCACGTTTTGGTGATAGAGATTCTGGTAGGCCACCTAGACGAGAAGGTTCTGGTTCTCCTGATTTGTCACGACTAACAAGAGGTATTGACAGTTTAAATAGTAAGATGGATAGAATTATTAGTTTGTTGGAATCTTCAGCTGGGATTAAACCAAAGAAAGCTAAGGGTAAAAAAATGGATGAAGTGGCTGAAATGGTGGCGTCTTTGAAAAAGAGTGATGCTGATTTAGCGGCTGTTGAGAAAAAGAAGGCTCCTAAGTCTAAAGCTAAACCTAAAAAAACTTCTAAGTCTAAAGCTAAAACTAAGAAGATTAAAAAATAGTCCTATAATTGACAGTGATTGGGGAGTGTGTTACAATTTCTTTGTTAGCTAAAAAATGCTGATCAGTAGGTACTGATTTGAGTCGGTTAATTTGGATTTTAAGTATTTATACTTTCCCCTTTTTTCAATCGTCTCCTTTTTTGAGGCGATTAATATATAAAAATATGAGTAACTTTCAGCGTGGTAATTCTCGTGGTTCACACGGGCAAAATAGAGGTAATAGATCAGGTGGTGGTGGTGGATATCAAAATAGAGGTAGAGGTGGATCCCAAAAAAGAGGTAGGGGTGGATATCAAAATAGAGGTAGATACCAAAATAAAGGTATTTTCTTAAATCCTTTGATGTTTGTTAAGAAGGCCGTGAACGTGATCGAGGTTGCGTATACACCAAAAAACAGTTTTTCGGATTTTCTTTTGGATGAAACTGTCAAAAAGAATGTTTTATCTCGTGGTTATGACGTACCAACTCCGGTTCAGGACGAATCTATACCAGCCATATTAGAAGGAAGGGATTTAGTTGGTATTGCCAATACAGGAACTGGTAAGACAGCTGCATTTCTATTGCCTTTGATTACTAAAGTAGCAAAGGACAGAAGTCAAAAGGTTTTGATTGTTACACCTACGCGTGAGTTGGCTGCACAGATCCAAGATGAGTTTAAGAAATTCAGTGTGGGTATGAATATGTACTCTACGCTATGTATTGGTGGTGCTTCTATAAATGTACAGTTTAGAGAGTTGTCACGCAGGCCTAATTTTGTAATTGGTACACCTGGAAGAATCAAAGATCTTGAGAACAGAAGAAGATTGGACTTAAGGCAGTATCAGAATGTTGTATTAGATGAAGTCGACAGAATGTTAGATATGGGATTTATTAATGATATTAGAGAGATTATTTCTCTATTACCTCATGAGCGTCAGTCATTGTTTTTTTCCGCCACTTTACCGGAAAAAATCAAAGCTGTGATGCAGACATTTTTGGTTAACCCAGTAATGGTGCAGGTAAAAAATGGAAACACTGCTAGCAATGTTGATCAGGATATTATTAGAACCAAAGGTAGAGACAAGGTAGAGATTCTTCATCAGCTTTTGATAAAACAAGAGTTTAAGAAGGTTTTGGTATTTGGTAGAACCAAATGGGGAGTAAACAAACTAGAGATAAACTTGACTGGTAGAGGTTTTAAGGCAACATCAATTCATGGTAATAAGAGTCAGGGGCAGAGATCACGAGCTTTGAGAATGTTAAAAAATAGTGAGGTTCAGGTTTTGTTAGCTACTGATGTAGCTTCCAGGGGTATTGATGTTGAAGACATAACTCATGTGATTAACTATGACGTGCCAGAGACGTATGATGACTATGTTCATAGAATAGGTAGAACGGGTAGAGCTGGGAAAAAGGGTGTGGCTTTAACTTTTATTGACTAATCTAACTAGAGGTTTGGTTGGGGGAGATTGGTAGTTTTGATAAACATAGGGTTACAATGTTCTTAAGATGACAAACAGAGTATCTAATCATCTTCAGGTGTTGCGCCGGAAGAAACAGCTTACACAAGAAGAGTTGGCGAAGAAGGTGGGGGTGACCCGTCAGACTATTATTGCTATGGAGAAAGGTAGTTACACACCGTCGGTACTTTTAGCATTAAAAATCTCCCGGTTTTTTAAGAAGCCGGTAGAGAGTATATTTATACTACAACCATGAATACTATTTTTGAACTTATCTTGGGGGGTGTTATTTTGATCATTTTGGCAGTTTTTCTTAATCCGACTCATTTATTAATGCCTGATTCTATCAATACAATGTTGATGCTGGGGCTTTTAGTGGCGTTTTTAGTTTTTGTGGGAATGGTGTGGAGAGAAAGAGGTCAGCTCTGATTTCAAGATAATTGATTTGATGGTATTTAAAAAGTACTTGCAAGACAAGAAGATAAGGCGATTGTTGTTGGGGTTTTTGGCTTATCTCTTAACTCATGTGGTTTGGACGAGTAATTTAGCTTTGTACACTGACAGAAGATGGGGATTTGATGCGCAGGATATTGGTTGGATGTTGGCTTATGTAGGGTTAGTGACTATCCTGTTCAGAGGCATGCTTATTTCTAAGATGATTGATAAGTGGGGAGAGGGTAAGTTACGATCTTGGGGAGTTATGGCAACAATTTTAGGGTTGGTAGGATTCTTAGGGAATGGAAGTATCTGGTCTTTGGGGATTACCTTATCTTTGTTTGCCTTTGGTAGTGGAGTGATTAGGCCATTAATGATGGGAAGTATTTCTAGGGGAGTGAGTGGGAAGGAGCAAGGAGCAATAATTGGACTGACTAATTCTTTAGGCAGTTTGGCTCAGATAGTGGGGCCATTGATTGGTGGTTATTTACTTACTTATCTGTTCCCACAAAGTGTGATTTTGATGTCTTTGGTGATTATGGGGGTAGGTGGTTTCTTCATTCTTTCCAAGCGAGTTAATGGTAAAATGGGCAGTATATGAAGACTAAAAAAAGAATATTCTTACCAAAATGGCAACGCTGGTTTATGGTGCCTCTTTTTGTGAGTATGTGGTTGTTTATTACCTATATGGAGTTTTTTAATCCAGACAACAGTGAAAACCTAGGTATAGTAGGATACGTTTTTATGAGTTTACTTTTCTTGGGGGTAGGTGTAATGATGTATCTGATGACCAGTGGGAAGCTGCCTGCTTATATTATCGAGGAGACGAAGGAGAAGGAAAAGTAGTTTTTTAAAAGAAGTTTATTTTTTGAAGTAAGATTTTATCTGGAAGAGGAAGTACCAGGAAATGGCTGAGCCTACTACTAGTGACCCCAGATTGAAGGTTAGTAAGTTTTGTACAAAAGCAACAAGCGAAGAATAGAAGAGGAACTTCCAGCCTTGTTTTGTGCGTTTGAACAATCCAGGGAGAGCAACAGCGTTTAATATTATGATGGCGTAAGTGAAGATGAAGTTGAGGCTAAAGTTATAGCCGGATCTGATCCCCCCTAAGTAGCTAAAAGGCATGCTTATGGCGCCTAGACCAAAGATGGCTAGGATTGCTGGAAGAGAGAAGACAAGAGAGACAAGGATTAACCAAGGGCCGTAATTAACGATGGCTTCTTTTAAGTTTTTAGGTAATGCTGGAGCCTTTTTAACAAATATGTCTTCTAAGATGGATTCTAGGTTGGACATGTTTATTTTTTGTGTTTTAGTTTTTGCGGCCATAATAATTTTTTAAATGATTAATAACTTTATTGTAGCAAAGTAGTCGATGGTTGTTTTTTTGAAGGAATAAAAACAAGGAAGGTACCAAGGGTAATGTAGACATCGGCGAGATTGAAAACAGAGAAAGGAAAGAAAGGAAGGAATAGCCAGTCTATGACGTAGCCTGAGATAGATCTGTCTAGAAAGTTACTTAAGCCGCCGGTGAAAATTAAAGATAAAGCTAGGGTGAGACGCTTGTCTGTCTTTTTGGTGGTTTTTACAAGCCAGAGGAAAAGAGTAGTGAGTAGAATTAGGGAGAGGATGATTAATAGGGTGGGTTGGATGTTGAACAAGAACAGGCTGGTGTTTTTTTGATGGGGGAGATTTTGGGTAAAGATAATTTTTTTTGAAAGTTGATCAAGGAGAAGAAGAGAAAGACTGGTTAAGATAAGATTTTTTTTGGTCATGGTGTGTACATATTACCATTTGAAAGAAAATTGATGTTTGGAGAGTATTAAGGGTAGTTAATAAAATAGTTTGAGCGGAGGTGAGAATAAGATGAAAAAAACAACAATAATATTAGGAGCAGTTGCTTTGGTTCTGGGAGGCTTGTTTAGCTTAACAGGAACGGTTAGTGCAAATGGAGAGACTAGAGGAAAGGGTTCTGAATACTCTAGAGAACGTCATGAAGTTATGGTGCAGATCTTTGAAAATGAAGATTTTGATGCCTGGCAGGAGATGATGCAGGACAGGGACAGGTTTGTTGAGATGGTGAACGAGGATACCTTTTCGAAGTTAGTTGAGGTTCACAATTTGAAGACTGAAGGTAAAATTGATGAGGCTAGACAGATGAGAGAAGAGTTGGGCCTTAAAGGAGGACGTGGTGCAAAGAGAGACTGCCAGAGGTAGTTTTTTGCAAAGAAAAGTTAATTACCCCGTCGGGTGGCGGGGTAAAATTGTAATAAAATGATAGAGATGAATGATTTATCAAAGTTGACTGACGAAAGGGTAGTTGAGGTGGTTAGAAAGGATAATGATTCTTATAGTGAGATTATTAAACGATATCAAGAAAAATTATTAAGATACGCTACGTACTTGATTAAAGATGAAGAAAGGGCGGCTGATGTGGTTCAGAATACTTTTATTAAGGTATATATAAATTTAAATGCTTTTCATACAAAGAAGAAGTTTTCTAGTTGGATATATAGAATTACTCACAATGAAGCAATGAATATGGTTAAAAAATATAAAAAAGAGGTAATGATGAGTGAGGGTTTTGATGGGGATTCTGGGGTGGACATTGAAAAAGAGTATGGTGAAAAAGAGTTAGGACAGATGATAAAAACCTGTCTTAATGAGGTACCCTTAAAATATAGGGAACCACTGAGCTTGCATTATTTAGAAGAAAAGTCGTATAAAGAGATAAGTGATATATTACGTGTACCGATGGGGACGGTGGGAACTAGAATTAATAGAGGTAAGTTATTAATGAAAAAGATATGCCAAAAAAGAAAAATAAGGTAAGACTAGAAGAAAAAATTATGCGTCAGATTAAGTCTGAGGCAATAAAGATGAAGCCTAAGTGGTATTTTGTGGCAGGCTCAAGCCTGTTGTTTGCTAGTTTGGTGATGTTGGGTATGGGAGTGATGTTTTTGGTTAACTTGATGTTTTTCTCTTTAAGGGTGCAGGGTCCAATGGTGGGTTGGAGGCTGACGATGATGTTAAGTCATTTCCCATGGTGGGGATTGGCCTTGTCTATTTTGGGAGTAGTGGTGGGGATTAAGCTACTGAAAAGATATGATTTTTCATACAAGAAAAACTTTAACTTGATAGTGGTGATTTTTGTACTAACGATGTTGGTGGCTGGTCTATTGTTTGACAGGATGGGTTTGAACGAGAGAATAATGAAAAGAAGACCAAGACTTAAGTTTTACCAAGTAATTGAGCGAACTGTGGGGAATGGTAGAATATATCGATGAGTGACTTGGTAAATATAGTACTTCTTTCTTTGTTGGGTGGGGCAATTGCTTTGCTGGGTGGTTTGATATTCTTGTTTGTTAAAAAATGGTCTGATACTTTAACTAAGTACTCGGTGCCCTTTGCTGCTGGGGTTTTGGTAACGGTAGCTTTGATTGGTCTGCTCCCGGAAGTGGTTCATCAAGTTGGAGAAAAAGGATTCTTGGTTGTTTTGATTACTTTCTTTGGAGCATATTTATTTGAACAGTTTGCTTGTGATCTACATCACCATGACCATAATCATGATGGAGACCCAAGTTGTACGACTTCCATACCTTTGATAATAATGGGGGATACTCTTCACAACTTTATAGATGGAGTGGCTATCGCAGCGGCCTACTTACTTAACCCTGGTTTGGGATTGGTGACAGCCCTTTCCACATTACTGCATGAAATACCTCACGAGATAGGGGATTTTGGGATCTTGCTAAAGGCGGGTTGGAAAAAAAGAAAGATCTTGACGGTTAACTTAATATCGTCTTTGTTTACTGTTGCAGGTGCCTTAATGGTGTATTTTATGAATTTTTCTGGGGCGATGATTGGAAACTTATTGGCGGTAGCAGCAGGGATGTTTTTATATCTTGGGGCCAGTGACTTTTTACCACATGCTAATGAAGGAGCTTCTAAAAGTAAGTCAGTTTTAGTGCTGATTCTTGGAGCGTTGGTTATGTATGGGGCGCTAAGTATCGTGCCTCACTCCCACTAAGATTACCAGTTTATTGTGTCTTGGTTGTTTTGTTTTAAGTACGTGTTGGCCTTAGAGAAATGTTTAGATCCAAAGAAACCAGAGTAGGCGGAAAAAGGAGAAGGGTGCGACGCTTCTAGGATCAGGTGTTTTTGTTGGTCGATGTTTACCCCTTTTTTCTTGGCGTAGTTGCCCCAGAGCATGAAGACGACGTTTGCTTTTTTATCTGAGATAGTTTTTATAACGGCGTCGGTAAATTCTTCCCAACCTTGGTTTTGGTGGGAACCAGCTTGGTGGGCTCTGACAGTAAGAGTGGCGTTTAAGAGTAGAACTCCTTGTTTGGTCCAGTGAGTTAGGTTGCCGGAGTTGTCGATCACCTGACCGATGTCCTTTTTGATTTCTTTGTAGATGTTTTGTAAGGATGGAGGAGGCGGTGTGGGGGGGAGGACGGAAAAACAAAGACCGTGGGCTTGGTTGGGGCCGTGGTAAGGATCTTGACCTAAGATGACTACCTTGACCTTGTTAAATGGAGTGGAGTCGAAGGCGTTGAAGATGAGTTTCGCGGGCGGGTAGATTGTTTTAGAGTTGTATTCTTTTTTAACAAAGTTGGTTAGACCCTCAAAGTATGGCTGGTTAAATTCTGGTTTTAAGACTTTTTTCCAGGAGGCTTCAATCTTTACGCTCATGTGTACTGTAGGATGGTTTGGAAGCAAAAGTATCCAAGGAAGAAGAAGGCGGAGATAAGAATGAGGTTTCTTGCTAAGTTGGGTCGGAGGGGCTTAGGGAGTTTGAAGTTGTTTAAGTAAAGTAGGATGCCGGTATATATGAACATGGCAAAGGCATTTAAGACTGCGCCTAAGATGATTAGTTGTTGAGGTTGATTGAAGCTTGAGGAGAAAACGGCGATGCCGAAGAATATCTGTAACCAGAGAGCTAAAAAATAGGTTTTACTTATGTTGCCTGGTTTTTTCTTTAGTAAGTGGGTGTTTTCGGAGATTATTCTGCTGGTGGAGTCTAGTATGCCTAGTTGGGTAGATAGGAGCATTAGTCCGGTTATGCTTAAAAATGCAGCCCCAATTAAAGGAAATGTTCTTTGAGTTATGGCAGAGGCCTGGTTAAATAAGAAGTTTAACCCCTCTTGGTTGTTGGTGCTTTCACCAGCGGTGATGTAGGCTAGCAAGCCAAGGGTAAGCATGGTTAGGAAGCCTAAGAGCCAGAAGACAATAAAGTGTTCTTTGTTTATTACTTTCCACCATTTTTTAAAGTTTTGAAGGTTTTTGTCGGTTAAAGGAAAGGTATTGCCGGTAAGAGAGATGTTTTTGGTTGACCTTATATTGGTTATTTTGTCGGCAAACAGGCCCATACCGTAACCTTTGTCTCTTATATAGAAGGATTGAGCTAAATTCAGGTTTCCACCAGCGCCAGAGTAGGCTAGAGCGCCCAAGAAGGTACCCAGAGATATACCAGCAGGGAGGAATAGATAACCATTACCTTGGCCGACTAGGCCTTGGGTTAAGGCGATTAAATCTTGGGATCCAGCTAGGTAGAGAGTGAGGATGATGATGAAAGGAACTCCAATGAAAATTAAGATTTTTTGTAAGGATTCTGTGGTTTTGTAGATGCTCCTTCCAAAAGAGAGAATGAGCCCGATGAGGATGAAAACAATGGTGGCTATTAGTTGGGGGTTATTTATGTTGAATATGTGGGAGATAACCGTGGCTCCGGCTAGTCCGATGCCAGGCCATCCAAAACTTATGAAGGTAGAGAAGATAAACCAGGCGGGTAGCCAACGTAGAAGTTTTTTAAAACCGACGAAGACGCTTTCTCCATATATTAAGGCGTAACGCTCTATCTCCATATTAATGAAGAACTGGATGGTGATACCTAGGAGCATGCCCCAGACCAACCCTAGTCCGTGAGTAGAAGTAAGAAGAGGCCAGAGAATGATCTCGCCACTACCTAGACCTAATCCCAAGAGAATGAAACTAGGACCGATGATTTTTTTTAGAGAGGGAGGAGAAGGTAAGTCCTTTAATTTTGTCTCTTTAATCATAGCTTTGAGTATATAATGAAAGTTATGAATAAGGATGATTACATCAAATTAACGGTGGGAGCGCTGAAATCTTTGATAAAACCTGGTGGAACTAAAAAGAAATTACCCAAGATCGAAAGTGAGAAGTATCCAGAAATATATGTATTTAGACATGGGGAGACTTTTGATAATCGAAATCTAGTTTTTTGTGGTTGGAGAGACTCGAAAATAACTAATGTGGGCAAGAAACAAGCCGGTATGTTGACCGAAAAGCTGAAAAATAAAAAGATTGATGTATGTATTACTTCACACTTAAGTAGGTCCATCGATACTGCCAAGATTGCCCTCAAAGGAAAGAAGGTTAAATTTGAGGTGGATGATAGGATAATCGAGAGAAATTATGGGAAGTTGTCAGGTACCAGTAAGGCAAAGATTTTAGAAACTGATCCGGTCAAGGCGGTGAAGTATCGTCGGTTTTATGATTTTGCACCTCCTAAAGGAGAGAGTATGAAGGTAGTGAGAAAACGAGTGTTTAAGTTTTGTCGACAGTTGCTAAAACGGATGAGGAAGACAGGGGAAAACGTAGCTATTTCTTGTCACGGGAATAGTATGAAGATGATAAGATTTTACTTTGAAAAGATGGACTTAGTAGATGTGCTGACGCAGGAGAATCCATTGGGTACGGACTATGCGGAGTATGTAGTAACGCCTAAGGGATTTAAGGTTTCTAAGACGATTTAAGGGGTGGTGAAGGTAAGGTCGCTAGTGACGATTGGGTTTTGATTGACTGGTTTGAGAGTAATATTGAAGAGGTAGTCGGTTTGTTTGATGAGGTTTTTTAAGGTGATTGCGTGAGAGGTTTGAGGATCATCTGAGATCGAGATAACTTCTTTTCCTGAAGGGGTGGTGAGACTTAGTTGGCTGGTGACTGGTATCTTAGTAGAAAAAGAAATTACTATTTGATTGGATGAGATAGGAGTAATTAAGGGGTTGGAGTAGATAGTGTTGGCTTGGGTGCGGGTTTCTTGGTTACTTTTTACTTGTTTTAGAGTTAAAGGAAGAACGGATACAGCGGTTAACAAGGTAAAACTCAAAAAAAGAGTGGAGAGAATGGCTTTGGTGGGTGAGTCCCAGTAGCGACGTTTTTCTATTGAATTGCTCATAATAATATTGTATCAGTTCGAATAAGTATTGGTGTGTGATGGTTGAAAAGATAATTTATCGTTTTCATTTTGGTATAATGTTTTATATTACATTTTAACCTGTTTGAAAGCGAGGTGAATTAAGAGATGAATTCTAGTAATGGAGATGTAGGAACACGTTTGTATGTGGGTAATTTGCCATATTCTATGCGCACACCTGATCTATTTAAACTTTTTTCTGAGTACGGTGAGATAGTGGATTCTGTGGTAATGATGGAACCTGATAACAAAGAAAGAAGTAGGGGTTTTGGTTTTGTGACAATGAAAGATGCTTCGGCAGCCGAGAAGGCAGTGTTAGCAGTAAACGGAACGGAAATTTTAGGTAGAGAAATGACTTGCAATATTGCTAAACCACGAGAGCCCAGACTTGATTTTTAAGGTAGAATGGGATGATGAGGTTGAAGTTTTTAGGAGCAGCTGGAATGGTAACGGGATCTTGTTATTTTCTGCAAGGGGTTAGTGGTAGCTTGGTGGTGGATATGGGAATGTTTCAAGGTTTAAATAGTAGAGAGTTAAATACTAAGTGGCCGGAGATCGATGTTAGCAACCTTAAGGGGGTACTAGTAACTCATGCCCACTTGGATCATGGAGGTAGATTACCTTTGTTGGTAAAGATGGGATATAAGGGTAAGGTGTACATGACGGCGGCGACCAGAGATTTGGTAGAGTTATCCTTACATGATACGGTTAAGATTAGTCGTGAAAGTCATGGAGATAAGTTGTTTGGGGAAGAGGAAGTTATGCAGCTTTTGAGTCAGGTGGAAATTTTAGAGATTGGAGAAACGAAAGTTTTGGATGAGTTTAAGGTAAGTTTTTTGAGAGCCGGTCATATTTTAGGAGCAGTAAGTGTGTTGGTAGAGGCCCAAAAAAAACGAATTGTGTTTAGTGGAGACTTGGGGACAGGGGAGTCTCCTTTGATCAAGCCACCGGAACCACCAGAAAAGGCTGATGTGGTGGTGTTGGAGTCTACTTATGGAGATAGGTTGCATGAAAATGAAGATGAAGAGAAAATTTTAAAGGAAGAGATAAAGCAAATAAGTGAGAGTAATGGGGTTCTTCTGTTGCCGGTATTTTCTATTCAAAGGTCTCAGAGAGTGTTACATTTGTTGGATCATATTCAAAAAAAGGGTGGTTTACCTGGTGGTATGAAGGTGTATTTTGATAGTCCTATGGCAATTGAAGCAACCAAGATTTTTGGTAAGTACAGACAGTATTATGGTGGGGAGATGGCAAACCATTCTAAAAAAGATGATCCGTTTGAGTTTCCTGGATTGGTGGTAACAAGAGATGCTTGGGAGAAAAAGATAATAAGAAAGGACAAGGGTGCAAAGATAATTGTGGCGGGAAGTGGAATGATGAGTGGAGGGAGAATGATGGGACACGCAAAGGAATACTTGTCTAAAAAGAATACAAGATTATTGATTGTTGGTTATCAGGCTGTAGGAACCTTGGGAAGGAAGATTGTGAACGGAGATAAGTTAGTAAATATTGACGGTGTGGATGTGGATGTAAAAGCTGGAATAAGGCAGATTCACTCTATGAGTGCACATGCAGATCAAGAACAACTACTTTTATGGTTGTCTAAAATTAAAGGAGTAGAAAAAGTAATATTGACTCATGGTGAGGATGAACCAAGACAGGTTTTGGGTGAAAAGGTGAAAACTATGTTTGGAGTAGGTGTGGAGAAACCCTTACTCAATGAAGATATAGGAGTGATAGAATAGCTAGACTATGATTGAGGTAATTTTTGATGTAGAGACCCAGAAGTTGTTTGAAGAAATAGAAGATCGTGATCCGGGAAAATTGTTGGTGTCGGTTGTTAGTTTATATCGAAGAGAGTTAGATGAGAGCCTTAGAGAGATTAGTGGGGCGATGAAAAGTTTTTGGATAGATGAAGCTGGTAGAGAACCTAGGATAGGTGGAATGTGGTCGTGGTTTGAGGAAGCAGATAGAATTGTTGGGTTTAATTCTCTTGGTTTTGATGTGCCGGCTTTACAACCTCTTTATGAGAATGATTTCAGTAAGCTTAATCATTTTGATTTGTTGGAAAAAGTTAAAAATGTTTTGGGCCATAGGTTGAGTTTGGATGCCATTGCTAAGGAAACCTTGGGGAAGACTAAAAGTGGTGTGGGTACGCAGGCAGTGGAGTGGTGGAAGGCGGGGGATGATAAAAGCTTGGATTTATTAAAAAAATATTGCGAAATGGATGTGATAGTGACGAAGGATGTATATGATTTTGGGTTGGAAAACAGACACTTGAAGTTTATGGATAAGTGGAATGAGTTACGAGAAGTGGAAGTAGATTTCTCTTATCCTAAAGAAGTGGAAGAGGGTGAAACTCAGATGGGATTGTTTTAAAGCCTAACATGGAGTAAAATACTCTACGTATGAGTTTATTTAAATTAACTAAAAGAGCAGACTATGCTTTATCACTTTTGGCCCTTTTATCTGGGAAACCAAAAGGTGAGAGAGTAAGTTTGTCTCAGATGGAGTCTTTGGGAATGCCAAAGGCCTTTATGGCGCAAATTGCCAAGGATTTGGTAGATGGCAAGGTGCTTATCTCTAAGGAAGGAAAGGGTGGTGGTTATAGTTTGGTAAAAGAACCTGGTGAAGTGACAGTAAAAGAAGCGTTGGAGGTTTTGGAGGGAGAGATTTTACCGGTTGATTGTAATGATTGTGGGGCCAGTGATGGATGTAGCCAAAAAAGTTTTATGGCTGGTTTTGCAGATGAAATTGGAGAGATGCTCTCTAGTTACACGTTAATTGATTTATCAAGTTAAGAAATATGGGATTCAAAATAAAAGATTTGTTTGTAAGTGTAGAAAAAAAAGAAGTTCTCAAGGGAGTCAGTTTGGACATAGAACCTGGTGAGGTAGTGGCATTGATGGGTCCAAATGGGTCGGGGAAGTCGAGTTTGGCTTATGCTTTGGCTGGTCACCCTAACTATGTGGTAAGTAAAGGTAGGGTTGAGTTAGATGGAAAGAAACTGCTTAATAAAAAAGTAAATGAGAGAGCAAATATGGGTTTGTTTTTAGCGTTTCAGTACCCAGTAGGAATTGATGGGGTAAATGTTAAGGAAATTTTGATTACAACTTTAAGAGGAAGAGGAGAAAAGATATCTGCTTTGGAGTTGAAGAAAAAAGTAGAAAAAGAGGCGCAAAAAATGGGAATAGAGAAGGAGCTTTTGATGAGAAGTCTAAATGATGGTTTTAGTGGAGGAGAAAAGAAAAAGATGGAGATGCTACAGATGAGCATCTTGAAACCCAAATATGCAGTTTTAGACGAAACTGACTCAGGTTTGGATATTGATGCTTTGAGAGTGGTAGCCGATGGGGCAAAAAAAGCGGCTCAAAAAGGAATGGGAGTTTTGATAATTACACACTACAAACGAATTTTAGAGTACTTAAGACCGGATAAGGTGTTGGTAATGAAAAAAGGCAAGATGGTGGCTCAAGGTGGGGAAGAGTTGGTTAAGATGCTTGAAGACAAGGGATATAAGAAATTATGAGTAGTTTTAAGTATGTTTACAAATCTGGCAAGGGTTTAAATGAAAAACTGGTAAGGGAGATTTCTTCTTTGAAAAAAGAACCTGAGTGGATGTTAGAAAAAAGACTTGAAGCTTTGAAGATCTTTAATGATCTATCTTTACCTGAATGGGGTGCTGATTTAACTGGAGTTGATTTTTCTAATATTCACTACTACTTAAAACCTTTACAGAATCAGAAAAAAAGTTGGAAAGATATACCAGATGAGGTAAGAGATACATTTGAAAAAATTGGAGTACCAAAAGCAGAGAGAGAGGTGTTGTCTGGGGTAAAGGCTCAGTACGATAGTGAGGTGATTTATGGGTCACTTAAAAAAAGTTTGGAAAAGAAAGGAATTGTATTTTTGTCTATGGATGAAGGTTTAGTAAAGTACCCAGAGTTGGTAAAAAAATACTGGGGAAGTGTGGTGCCTTTGGGAGATAACAAACTAGCGGCATTAAACAGTGCAGTTTGGAGTGGAGGAAGTTTTGTTTATGTACCTAAGGGGGTAGATGTGGGCTTGCCACTACAAGCTTATTTTAGAATCAATACAGAAAGAGCAGGGCAGTTTGAGAGGACCCTAATCATTGCTGATGAGGGGAGTAAGGTGCACTATGTGGAGGGTTGTTCCGCACCGGCATTTTCTACAGGGTCTTTGCACTCGGCGGTAGTGGAGGTGATTGTAGAAAAGAAAGCAAAGGTAACTTATACCACTGTACAGAATTGGTATAAAAATGTTTATAACTTGGTAACCAAAAGAGCTTTTGTAAAAGAAGAAGGGGAGATGAGATGGGTAGATGGTAATTTGGGAAGTAGGACGACGATGAAGTACCCTTCTTGTATTTTGGCAGGTAGAAAAGCTAAGGGAGAGATGTTGTCGATTGCTTGGGCAGGAAAAGGTCAACATCAAGATACGGGAGCAAAAATGATTCACCTGGCCCCAGAGACCACAAGTCAGATTATTTCTAAATCTGTAAGTAAAGAAGGGGGTAGGGCTAGTTATCGAGGGTTGGTGCATATAAATAAGGGAGCTACCGGGGCTAAAGCTAAGGTGGTGTGTGATGCTCTGATCTTAGATGATGAGTCTCGATCAGATACTTATCCTACAAACAAGATTTTTGAGAATGGTGCTAGTTTGGAACATGAAGCAACGGTGGGGAAAATTGGTGAGGAACAATTGTTCTATCTAATGAGTAGGGGTATAAAGGCAGAAGAGGCAGAGGCAATGATTGTGAATGGTTTTTTAGAACCTATCATGAAGCAGATTCCTTTGGAGTACGCGATAGAGATGAATAAGTTAGTAGAGATGGAAATGGAAGGGAGTGTTGGATGAGGTATAAGGTGACATTAGATAAACCAGGAAAGAAAGATGTGGTAGTACCTTTTTTGAAAAAGGGAGAAACAGCAGAGGTGTTGGGGTTGGTGCTTGGGGGAAAACGAGGTGATTATGAGTTGAATGTAATTATGGAACATAAAGTGGGTCAGACAAAAGGGAGGGTAGAGATAAGAGGATTTGCTAAGAATGGAGCTAGGGTGAAGGTTACTGGTTTGATTAAAATAGATAAAAAAGCTCAAGAAGTGGATGATTTTTTGGAGATGAGGGTTTTAATGTTAGATGATAAGTCCTGGGCGGTAGTAGAGCCAAGATTAGAAATAGAAGCTAATCAAGTAAAGGCGTCTCACGCAGCTACGGTAAGTAAGATTAATGAAGAGGAATTATTTTATTTGGCCAGTAGAGGAATTGATAGGGAAGAAGCAGAGGAGTTGATTGTTGATGGGTTTTTAAAAGATATTACTGATAAAATTAAAAGCAATGTTTAACATAAAAAAAGTAAGGAGTGATTTCCCAATTTTAAAAAGAAAAATAATGGGCAAGAAACTGGTGTATTTAGATAGCGCTGCTACAAGCCAAAAACCCATGCAGGTAATTGACTCGGTTGTTAATTACTATAAAAATCATAATGCCAATGTTCATCGAGGAGTACATACTTTAAGTGATGAATCTACAGAAATGGTGGAAAATGCGCGAAATAAAATAGCTGATTTTATAGGTGCAAATTCTAGTGAAGAAGTAATATTTGTGCGCAATGCATCTGAGGGGATAAACTTGGTAATGTATAGTTGGGCAAGAAAGAATTTAAAGAAGGGTGATGTGGTTGTTATTGGTATGCAAGAACACCACTCCAACATTGTTCCCTGGCAAGTATTGGTAAAAGAAAAAGGTTTGGAATTAAGGTTTGTTGATGTTGATTCAGAAGGATGTTTGGTGGATGAATCTTTAATTAAAGTGTTAGATAAAAAAGTAAAACTGGTGGGGTTAACGCAAGTGAGTAATTTATTGGGAGTTATAAATAACATGGAAGATGTCGTTAAAGAGATAAAGAAAAAATCACCTATGGCAAAGATTTTGGTAGATGGAAGCCAAAGTGTGTCACATATGAAAGTAGTGGTAAAAAAAATGGGAGTGGATTTCTTTGCTTTTTCAGGACACAAGATGTTGGGTCCAACAGGAATTGGAGTTCTGTGGGGTAAAAAGGATATTTTAGAAAAAATGGATCCATTTATTTTTGGAGGAGATATGATTAGTGATGTTAAGGTTGAAGGATCTAAGTGGAATAAGTTGCCGTACAAGTTTGAGGCGGGGACACCGAATATGGCGGGAGCAATTGGGTTAGGAGCAGCAGTAGAGTATTTGGAAAAACTTGGTATGGATAATGTAAGGAATCATGAGAAAAAATTGGTTGAATATGGTTTGAGGAAACTAGAGGAACTTGAAAAAAAAGGAGTAATAGAAATTTATGGTCCTAGAGATAGTGAGGTAAAGGGTGGGGTGTTGACCTTTAATATTAAAGGTGTCCATGCTCATGATGCAGCCCAGATACTGGATAGTTTTGGAATTGCAGTTAGAAGCGGTTTCCATTGTGCCCAGCCTTTAGCAGAAAAACTCAAGATGGGAGCAGCAGTAAGAGCGAGTTTTTATATTTACAATACAAAAGAAGAAGTTGATTTTTTGGTGGAAAAGATTTTAGAAGTGTTAAAAGTTTTTAAGATTAGATGAAGCTATATAAAGAAGAAATAATTGATCATTATAAGAATCCAAGGAGATTTGGAGAGCTATCTAACAAGACTCATGAGGCAAGCGAAACTAATGCCTCTTGTGGAGATATGATGGAGGTTTATCTTTTTATTAAAGACGGAATTATTGAGGATGCGGCTTTTAAGGGAGTGGGATGTGCCTTATCGACAGCGGCGGCTTCAATGTTAATGGAGAATCTTGTGGGTAAAAAACAGGAGGATGTAAAAAAATGGGATGGCGAGAAAATTGAAGAATTAATAGGAGAGGTAAATCCAGGTAGGCAAAAATGTGTAATGTTGCCATTGGAAGCAGTCAGGGAGGCAGTAAAGTGAGTGTTGGGAAACTAAATACCAGGTTAGTTGAAAAGAAACATTTAGCGAATGGTTTTTGGTGGTTTGAGTTGGAGTTTAAAGAAGTTTTTGATTTTGAGGCAGGACAGTATTTGAGCGTGAAGATGAATGAAAAAGGAGAGATGAGAGCTTATTCAATTGCCACGGTTCCTGGGAGTAAAAAAATTGGCTTGTTGGTCGATGTGTCACCAGGAGGTTTGGGAAGTAAGTTTTTTTTGATGGCAGAAGTGGGAGATGAGATAGAAGTGTTGGGACCACTAGGTAGGTTTGTAGCAGACCCCTCTTGCTTTGAAGCTTTGGAAGGACTGGTTTTTGTGGCAACTGGGAGTGGAATAGCTCCAGTTAAATCTATACTTGAGGATTTGTTGAAAAATAAAAAATATAAAGGCAGAGTCAGGCTAGTGTGGGGTTTAAGATTTGAGAATGATATTTTTTGGCAAAAAGACTTTGAGAAGATGGAAGAGAAGTATAAAAACTTTAAGCTCAATTTAGTTTTGTCTAAACCTAGTAAGAACTGGGAGGGAAGAAAGGGTCGGGTAACAGATCTCTTGGAAAAAATGGAAAAATTAGGCAGTCGACATATTTATCTTTGTGGTGGAAACGAGATGGTTGATGGTTGCAGAAAAAGCTTGTCTGAAAAAGGTGTTAAAGATAAAAATATTTACTTTGAAAAATATGGATAGGTTAATATTTGGTATGATTAGAAGATGAAAGATTGGAAGATGATTTTAGGGGTAGTATTAGGAGCGGTGATTTTGGTGGGAGTAATGGTGTGGGGATTGAGCAAGATGAGTGGAGAACAGGGAGGGTTGAATGTAGAAGTTGATCAGTTAGTTGATGGAGCTGGATGGGTAACGGGAGGTGAAAATTATCAAGTAACGGTAGTCGAGTTCGCAGATTTACAGTGTTCTGCTTGTAAACAAGCGGAGCCAGTGGCAGAAGAGTTGAGACAGATGGATGGAGTACGTTATGTTTACAGACATTTGCCGTTGTTGACGATTCATAAAAATACTTGGAGAGCAGCCAGAGTAGCAGAAGCAGCTAAAGTAATGGAAAAAGGTTGGGAAATGGTAGAGCTTTTGTTTGAAAAACAGGAGGAATGGGCAGAAACTGGGAGTTTTGATAAAAAAGCTATGGATTATGCAATAGAGTTGGGATTAGAGGGGGGTAAGTTTGAGGAGCTTTACAACAGTAAAGAGGTAGAAGATCAGATAGTCAAAGATAATACTTTAGCAAATGAGTTGAGGCTTGGTGGAACACCTACGTTCTTTGTAGAAGGAGAGCAGGTAGCAAGTAGTTTTGTTTTGACGAGAGTTAGGGAAATATTAGAAAGTAATTAAATGGAGTCTCTGGGTTATTTAGTAACGGTTACTGGTTTAATGAATGGTTTGAATCCTTGTGCCTTAGGGCTGATGATAACTTTCTTGGGATACTTGATGGTTTTTGGAGGTAAAAAGAAGAAGGACAAAAATATATTGATTCTGGGTGGGCTTTACTTGTTTGGGGTGGTGATAACCTACTTACTTTTAGGATTGGTGTTTTATCAGTTAGCGTATGGATTGCAACGGAGTGTTTGGGTGGGTCTGGTTAAGTATGTTTTGGCTTTTCTACTTTTTGTTTTTGGATTAATGCAAATCAATGAGGGTTTATGGCCAGATAGTAAGTTTAAGATAAAGACACCTAAAAATTTAAATGTGTGGTTTGGAAGGTTGATGAAAAAAATAAATGGTCCGGTGGCAATTTTGGTAGGGGGGTTGACAGCGGTGATTTCTGCGCCTTGCACCTTACCAGTTTACGCGGGTACAGCTATGGTGCTTGCTAGATCAGGAATGGTTTCCGTTAAGATTCTTGGTTACTTTGTGTATTACAATTTGCTATTTGTTTTACCTTTACTCACGGTTTTGATATTGGTTTACAAAGGTAGGGAAGTTGTCGATATGAAGGAGTTTGGACACAGGAGTGAAAAATTCCTAAGGGTAGTGGGTGGAGTATTACTTTTGCTCTTAGGTTGGTGGATGATAGAATGAATTTAGATATAAGAATGGAGGTGAGTAAGATGAAAAAGAAACAGAAAAAAGATTTAGCTCAAGCTTTGATATATGGTTCAGTGGTAGCAGTAACATTGTCTGTCATCGGTATGTTGGGTACAGACTTGTATTTAGCCAGTACACAGTGGTTGTTGGTGGGAGCCTTACTAGCACTTTGGGGAATATATTTACAAATGGCTAAGTGAGATGGAAAAAAAGATATGGAGTGTTCTAGATAAAATTGATGACCCGGAGTTGGGAGTAGGTTTGGTTGGTTTAGGTCTTATTTATGAAGTAAAGGTAAAAAAAGAAGAAGTGAGTATAAAAATGAGCTTAACTAGTATGGGTTGTCCTTTGTTTGATGTTATAGAGAGTGAGATAAAAGAGAAAGTAAAAAAAATAAAAGGAGTGAGTAAGGTAAGTGTGGAGTTAGTGTGGGATCCGCCGTGGCATCAGGACATGATGAGTGAAGAGGTAAAAGCAGAATTAGGAATAGATTAGGGTATAGTAGTTGAATATGCAGATTTTTAGTTTATGGATAGCTTTTGCAGCAGGGTTAGTGAGTTTTTTTGCTCCTTGCGTTGTGCCCTTGGTTCCAGCGTTTATTAGTTTTGTGAGCGGGGTCAGTCTGACTAAGTTAAAACTGAAAGGGATGAAAAGATATCGAAAAACCTTGTTTGTGTCGACATTGTTTTATGTTTTAGGTTTTTCTTCCATCTTTGTTTTATTGGGAGCAACGGCAGCCGGGGTAAGTGGTTGGTTGAAGATTAATTCGCAGTTAATACAAAGAGTTGGTGGTTTGCTGATCATCTTCTTTGGCCTGGAGTTTGCTGGAGTACTACGGCTGCCTTTTTTAGAGAGAGAGCATAGATTTAAGTTGCCTGATGGTTTTAAGAAACATAGCCAATTAAGATCTTTGTTGGTGGGGATGGTGTTTGGTATATCCTGGACTCCTTGTGTGGGAGTGGTGTTGGGGAGTATTTTGGTGTTGGCTGCTAATACGGCTACGGTTTGGCAAGGAGCATTACTTCTGTTTGTGTATTCGTTAGGAATATCTATTCCTTTCCTGATTATTTCATTAACTCTTTTAAGCGCACCAAGGTATTTAAAGTTTTTGAAAAAACATGTTGGCAAGATTAGCATGATAGCTGGATTGTTATTGGTTGCGTTGGGTGTTTTACTTCTGACTGATACATACAAATACTTAAATAGTTGGTTATTTGAAGTAGCATTCAGGTTGGGATATGAGATAAAATAAATTTATGAAGATAATTTTGGGGGCAGATCATGGTGGATGGCAGATGAAGAAAGATGTGACTGAGTGGTTAAAGGAGAATGGTTACGAGGTGAAAGATGTGGGAGCTGTGGAAGAAAAGAAGGATGATGATTATGTAGATTTTGCTATGTTGGTTGCCGAAGAGATTCAGGGGGGTGGTGAAGCCAAGGGAGTTTTGTTTTGTAAGAATGGGTTTGGAATGGTAATGGCGGCCAATAGATTTACTGGTGTACGGTGTGGTTTAGGTTTTGACAAAAGAGCGGTGGAAAAAGGAAGGATGGATGATGACATAAACTGTCTGGCTATTCCATCTGAGTATGTGGATATATATAAAGCAAAAGAAATGATAAGTGTTTTTTTAAAGACTGATTTTAGTGGAGAAGAAAGATATAAGAGACGATTGTTTAAGTTGGCTTCAATAAAATGATAACGATCATACCGGCGATATTAGAGAAAAGCTTAAGGGAGTTTGAGGATAAGCTGTTTTTGGTGTGGGGGAACGTGGATAGGGTGCAGGTAGATGTTGTTGATGGTAAGTTTGCTGAAACCACAACCATTGGTCCAGAAGACCTGGGGCAAATTGATACAGTAGTGGCGTTTGATGCGCATTTGATGGTGGAAAAACCGGAAGAATGGATTGGGCGATGTGTGGCTGGAGGAATAGATAGAGTTTTTGGTCAAGTGGAAAAAATGGAAGATGAAATAGCTTTTATTAGTGACGCTCAAGCAGAAGGGTTGATGGTGGGGCTAGCTTATGACATTGACACCCCATTGGATGGTTTAAAGGAGTATGTAAATGACTTAGATGCGGTGCTTTTAATGAGTGTGAAGGCAGGATCACAAGGTAGAAAATTTGATGATCGGGTTTTAGAAAAAATTAAACAGGTGAGAAAGATGTCAAAACGAATTAGTATTGTTGTGGATGGTGGAGAAAATGAGGAAAATATTAAAAAGTGCATTGCAGCAGAATGGGCTGAAGAGATAGAAGAAGATGAGTTGAACAGATCAACTGCGTTGTTGGAGTTTGTGGTGGGAAGTCATTTGTTTGAAGAGAAAAATATTAAAGAGGAACTTTTGAGACTGCGAGGCTTGAGAAGCCATTCCTGATATACTGAATTAATGGTCAAAGATGTAAGTGAAATAGGGGATTTTGAAAGAATTAAGACAGTGAGTTTTTTGGGCTATGCAGATGCAGAAAAGGGAGATAAGTTGTATGAGGCGGCCAAGGAGGTAGCCAGATTAATGGCAGAACATGGAGTGGTAAATGTAAATGGTGGAGGTCCGGGTGTAATGCGGGCGGCAACTGAAGGTGCACATGAGGGTGGAGGAAAGGCGTATGTGTCTACTTTTTATCCTAAGCACATAGAGACGTTTGAGGGGAAAGACCCTATGAATAAGGCGGATAAAGAGATAGTGATGAATACGTATTTAGATAGAACACTGAAGCTTTTGGAGTTAGGGAATGCCTACATTATTTTTAATGGAGGAACGGGAACAGTGAGTGAATTTGGTATGGCTTGGGGATTAGCTAAGTTATATATTGGACATCATAAGCCCTTAATTTTATATGGGGAATTTTGGCATGAGATTATGGAGTCGTTTGCTACCAATATGCATATCCGACCAGAAGCCTTAAGAGTTTACAGAGTTGTAACGACACCAGAAGATGCTCTGAAAGCCTTGTGGCATTATGAGGAGGAACTAGGCATGCATGCAAAACATGAGCAAGGAAAGAATGGGGTGGATATAGAGGAAGCCTTTAGGAATTAAGATATCTATGAAAGTTGAAGAGTTGCAAGATATGGCGAACAAGGTCAGAGAGATGGTAATAAAAATGTTGCTTAATGCAGGATCAGGACACTCAGCTGGTCCTTTAGGGTCGGCCGATTTTTTTACAAGTTTATATTTTGGGGATGTAATTAAGTACAAGGTGGATGATCCATGGTGGGAAGATAGAGATAGAGTGGTTTTGTCTGCAGGGCATTACTGCCCAGTTTTGTATGCAACACTGGCTGAGGTTGGGTTTTTTCCTAAAGAAGAACTAGATACTTTGAGGAAAATTGATTCAAGGTTGCAAGGTCATCCGCAGATTAAAAGTTTACCAGGGATTGAAAATACTAGTGGACCTTTAGGGCAAGGTGTAAGTGTTGCTGTGGGAATGGCTTTGACGGCAAAGTTAGATAAAAAAGATTGGCAGGTAATTTGCTTTATGGGAGATGGAGAACAAAATGAAGGACAGGTATGGGAGGCGTATATGAGCGCGGCCAAGTTTGGTTTAGGAAACTTAACATTGGTTGTTGATAGAAATAATATACAAATAGATGGGCAGACAGAAGAGGTAATGCCGCTGGAGCCGTTTAAAGCAAAACTTTTAGCTTTTGGGATGGAAGTATTTGATATAGATGGACATAATATTAAGGAGATAATAGAAACCTTGAAAATGGCTCGGGCTGTGGGAAAACCAAGTGTGGTGATTTTAAATACAACTCCAGGTAAAGGAGTGGAGTTTATGGAAAATTTAAGTGAGTGGCATGGTAAGTTGCCAGTCCAACCAGGAGAGGCAGTAGAAGCGCTGAAAAATATTCATGATATTAGAACTTTGGGTGGAAAAATTATTAGTGAGCACGAATAAGATGTTGAATAAAGAAATGAGTTTGGTGGATGATTTAAAGAAGCCAGAGATGAAGGCTATGCGGGATGGATACGGAGAGGGTTTGGTGGAAGCAGGAAAAAGGGATGAAAAAGTGGTGGTTTTAACAGCTGATTTAGCAGAAAGCACGAGGGCTAATTTGTTTGCGAAGGAATTTGAAGAAAGGTTTTTTGATTTAGGAGTGGCAGAACAAAATTTAATGGGGGTGGCGGCTGGAATGGCTTTGTCTGGTAAAACCCCTTTTGTTTCTAGTTATGGAGTATTTAGTCCAGGGAGAAACTGGGAACAGTTGAGGGTGTCTGTCTGTTACTCTAAGACCAATGTAAAGATTGCTGGTGCACATGTGGGATTTAGCGCTAGTGCAGACGGAGCTACACATCAAGCATTGGAAGATATGGCAATTACTAGAGCGTTACCAAACTTAATAGTTTTGGCACCTTGTGACTATGAGCAAGTTAAAAAGGCGGTTTTAGCATCCAGTCAGATTAAAGGACCGGTCTATATCCGCCATCATAAACTTAAAGCTGCTTGTGTGACGACGAGTGTCACACCATTTGAGGTAGGTAGATCTCAGGTGTTTAAAGAAGGGAAAGATGTGAGCGTGTTTGCTTGTGGGCCGATGGTTTATAAAGCTTTGAAAGTGGCGGAGAAGTTAAAAGGAAAAGTGGATGTGGAGGTGGTAAATATTCATACGATAAAACCAGTAGATAGAGAAGGCATAATCAGAAGCGTCAGGAAGACTGGTAGGGTGGTAACGGTAGAAGAACATCAGATAACTGGAGGTTTGGGAAGTGCGGTGGCAGAGGTTTTAGCAGAGGAATTACCAACACAGATGAAGCGGGTTGGGGTAAGAGATACTTTTGGAGAAAGTGGAGAATATGATGATCTGCTTGCTAAATATGGATTGGGAGAAAAGGATATAATGAGAGCGATTGATAGTGTAGTTAATAAACCTTTGGAAAGATAATAAATATGAGTAGTGGAAATATTGATTTATGGTTAAAGAAAGCGAGAGAAGAAAGATTTGCTATTGGTGCTTTCAATGCAGCTAATATAGAAACTTTCAAGGCAATCGTAGGCGCTGCTAAAAAAATGTCTTCCCCAGTGATTATTGAAGCGTCTCATGGTGAGGTAGAATTTATTGGAGGAGATAACTTGGTGGACCTGGTGAAAAATGCTAGGGAAGAAATGAGTCTACCTATTTTTACCAATCTTGATCATGCACCTACGGTGGAGGACGCTATGGATGGGGTAGATTGGGGTTTTGACATGATTCACTATAATGGCAGCAAACTTTCTTTAAAGGAGAATGTTAAGAATACTAAGCGGGTAGTAGAAGCCGTAAAAGGTGGTGGATCAGTGGTTGAAGCAGAGATTAACCCAATTGTAGGAGAGAGTGCTGAGCACATGCAAGAAACAGCTGAGGAGATTCAAAAGCAAGGGGAATATACTGACCCACAAGAGGCTGAGGAGTTTGTTAAAGAAACAGGAGTAGATATTTTGGCGTCGTTTGTGGGGAATTTGCATGGAGTGTATAAGACCCCACCAAAGATTGATGTTGATAGGTTGAAAGAGATAGGTAAGAGGGTGGATTGTTATTTAAGCTTGCATGGAGGAAGTGGTATTCCAGATGATCAAGTGAAAATGGCGATTGAAAGAGGAGTCGTAAAGGTCAATGTAAACAGTGAAATGAGAATTATATATAGGGAGACGTTGGAGAAGGTATTGGAGAAGAATGATGAGGTGGCAATTTATAAAATAATGCCAGAGGTTATAAATATGGTTCAGGGTGTGGTGGAGAAAAAAATAGAGCTATTGGGGAGCAAAGGAAAGGCCTGATTTTTCTGGAAACCCTTAAACCAAATGAGACTTAAATGATTAATCTTGTTTAATATAGTCGATTACGTCAGGGAGATTAAGGAAGCCCTTAATACGTTTACGACCGTATCTAGCTAGGCCGGAGAAAAGAGAGAGGAAACGATATATTTTGAATTTATTTTTATTGTTTCTTAAGTCAAAAACCCTAATTTCACTTACGAAGTCTAGAGTATCTGCATCTTGAACTATTTGGGCGTAGAGAGAGTATTTGCGATTTAATCGTCTAAAAGGAAAACTAAGGGTGTGGTTGTAGACTGCTTCGGAGAGGAGGTAGCGATCGGACTCAGTTAAGTTGAATTGCTCTAGTATGGAGGGGAGCATTTGGCGAAGTAATCTGCTCTCCCTGATCCAATTTAAGAATGATGGTTTATATTTAATGTGGTGAATGTCGTGTAGGAGACAAGCAGCCTTGAGAAGATTCAAGTCAATTTTAGAGTTTAGCTTTAAAAGACTGGCTATCTGAACAGCGTTGTTCTTAGTTCTTGTTAGGTGTCCATAACTATGTTGAGAGTCAACATTTTTAGTAGCTTTTTTTACGTAGTTATCTATTTTTTGAAACTGCTTGGTGGTCATAGAGGAGATTATATTAGAATAAAGGTATGAAAAGGGTAATTACCGTAGGTTCAGCAGTAGTAGATGTGTTGGTTAGGTCTAATGGATTTAGAGTGATGAAAAGCCATTTGGTAGAAGGAGGTGTGGCAATGTGTGAGGTGTATGGAGGTAAATTGGGTGCAGAAGAGATTTCAACTGAAGTTGGTGGTGGAGGAACTAATGTGGCTTTGGGATTAAAGCGACTGGGTGTTTTTGCCAGACCATTTTCTTTGGTGGGAGATGATGATTGGGGAAAGTGGATAAGAAAAAATCTAGAGAGAGAAAGTTTGGAGACAAATGGTATTAGAGAGGTTGTTGGTAGTACGGCGGTATCGGTTATTTTAATAGCAGATGGAGGAGGTAGAACGATTATTACTCAAAGAGGTGTGGGCGCTAAGATGAGTGCAAAGGATATAGACTGGAAGATGCTTGATAAGGCAAATTGGGTACAGATTTCTAGTTTGGGTGGAAATGTTAATTTGTTGGAAGATATAGTTCTCTATGCTTTTAGTAAAAAAATAAAAATAGGGTTGAACCCTGGAAAAAAAGAGTTGGAAGAGAAAAAAACTCTACTTTCGTTGTTGCCCAAAATAGAGTATTTAAATGTTAATCATATGGAAGCAGTTAAGTTTTTTAAAGGAAGATATGGAGAAGATAAGAAAATGGCTCGTAGATTTCTAGATGAAGGAGTTAAATATTTGACGATTACTGATGGAGTTGGTGGTGCAGGGTTGGCTATGGGAGACACCTGGATTAAAGCAAATTCTTACAAGACAAAATCAATAGATGATACTGGAGCAGGAGATGCGTTTACTGCTGGAGTGGTGGCCGGTTTTTTGGCTGGACGGGAAAAAGAAGAGGTGTTGAAAATGGGTTTGGCTAATGGGGCCAAGGTGGTAACGATGTTGGGGGCTAAAAGAGGTCTGTTGCGAAAAGAAGAAATGAATAAGTGGGTCAAAAAGAGAAGGGTAAAAATAGTGGAGGAGAAGTGTGGTTAAATTAGGGTATGAAACAGAGGGTTTTTGTAACACATAAATTACCAGGAAAAGAAATAGATAAATTAAAGGAAGACTTTGAGGTAGACGTTTGGTCTGATAAGGATATTGGTCGAAAAGATTTGATTGATAAGGTTAAGGGGGTAGATGGAATAATAAGTCTGTTAACCGAGAAGATTGACAAAGAAGTGATGGATGCAGCTGGAGAAAATCTGAAAGTAATTGCCAACTATGCAGTTGGTTTTGACAATGTTGACTGTGAAGAGGCAGACAAGCGAAAAATAGTGGTAACTAATACACCGGGAGTTTTAACGGAATCAGTAGCGGAACATGCGATTGGCCTGATGTTTTCAGTGATGAAAAGAATAACGGAAGGAGATAAATTTATTAGAGAAGGGAAGTTTGCTGGTTGGGAACCGGACTTGTTGGTAGGAACAGGAGTAAGAGATAAAGTGTTGGGAGTTGTGGGGTTGGGTAGAATTGGTAGGTGGACGGTAAAATTAGCTAACAGCTTGGGGATGAAAGTAATTTACCATTCAAGAACAAGAGACGAAGAGTATGAGGAAATGGAAGGAGTGGTTTATCATTCTTTGGAGCAACTGTTAGAGATGTCAGACGTGGTCAGTTTAAGTGTTCCTTTACATGATGATACAAAAGGTATGATAGGGAAAAAAGAGCTCAAGTTGATGAAGAGGTCAGCAGTTTTAATCAACACAGCTCGAGGTGGTGTAGTTGAGGAGAAGGATTTAATCGAAGCTTTAAAAGGGGGTGTGATTGCTGGCGCTGGCCTAGATGTATTTTGGGATGAAAGTAAGATTCCTGTTGATTTAATTAAGTTGCAAAATGTGACCTTAACTCCACATATTGCTTCAGCTACCATAGAAGCAAGACTCTCTATGGCAAAGTTGGCCGTTGATTCTGTGAGATCTGTTTTATTGGGAAGAATGCCGGAAATGGTGGTAAATATGAAAAAATGAAAAAGGAAGAAAGTGGTAGACAGTTAAAGCTTAGTGAGCAAGACAATGAAGAGAAGGTAGTTGATAAGAAGGATAAAAAGAAAAGAAATAAACCTAAAGATAGATGGACCATATTTGTGGTTTTGTTTATAACAATACTAGTCAGTTTGGTATTTTATTTTGTCTCCGGGATACCTAAAACACAAAAAAATGATGAAATGGAAAAAATAGAAAACATAAAAAAAAATAATGATTTCTTTGGCTCAGCTGTACATGAGCTCTAGTTATCTAGGATATAGTTCACAGTTTTTGCCCAAATAGGAGAAGCCCCGGTGACACCGGAAGCAACTCTACTCATTGGTGAGTTATTGTTGTTGCCCACCCAAACCCCAACTAAGAAATTTGGAGTATAACCTATGGCCCAGTTATCCCTAAGGTCGTTACTAGTGCCAGTCTTAACAGCAACTTTGGCTTTTTTAATGTTTAAAACTGAGTTAAAGCCAAAAGCTGGGGCACGAGCAAAATTATTTGAGAGGATGTCAGTGATCTGGTAGGCTGTTTCTGATTTGATGACTTGACGTGGTTGTTGTTTTCCAAAAGAAAGAGATTTGTTGCTGGGATTTTCAATAGAGATTATTGATTTTAGGGGTGTGGTAACCCCAGAATTAGCAAAAGCAGAATAGCTTTCTGCTAGATCGGTCATTTTCACTTCTAAACTACCTAGGGCAGCAGCGGGAGTATGACGACTGGGGTCGTTCCAGGTGGTAATACCCATTTCTTGAGCTAGGGCAATAAAATTATTGACTCCATTTTTGGTGGCTAAAAGAACAGAAGGAATATTGTAAGAACTGGCTAGTGCTTGCCTTAAAGTAACGTGTCCATGATATTTACCGTCATAGTTTTTGGGAGACCAGGGATCAGAACCAGGCAATCGAATAGTAATTGGAGAGTCATTTATCATGGCTGAAGGAGTGGCTCCCAACTCGAAAGCTAGGGCATAATTAATAGGTTTGATGGCAGAACCGGGTTGACGAGAAGATGTGGTGAGATTGACGTTACCGTCTGTTGAGTTATCAAAGTAATCTTTGGATCCGACCATAGCTAAAATTTCACCAGTTTGAGGGGAGGTAATAATACCGGCACCGTTACTTATATTTAGACGAGAAAGACGGTTGACCTCTGTGGTAATAAATAGCTGGAATTTTTTTTGAAGATTTAGGTCTAGGCTAGTAGTGACGATTAGACCACCGTGGTTAACAAGGTTTTCTCCAAATTGGTCGACTAAAATGTCTTTTACATACATTACAAAATGTGGGGCTTGGATCTCTATTTTTAAAGATGCAAACTTTAGGTTGGTTTCTAAGGCTTTTTGATAATCTTCCTGTGAAATAAACTTAAGAAGAAGCATTTGATTTAAAACAAAATGTTGTCGATCTGTGGCTAATTCGGGGTGCGCACCAAATGGTGAGTATTTACTGGGAGCTTTGGTTAAACCAGCGAGATAACTGGCTTGAGCAAGACTTAGATCTTGAGCATTTACCGAAAAATACTGTTGAGCTGCTTCTTGGATGCCGTAGGTTGGACCACCAAAACCAATTTGATTTAAGTACATTTGGAAAATAGCGTCTTTGCTATAAGTATTTTCTGTGTGAATAGCAAGAACTAATTCTTTTATTTTTCTAGTTAAACTTCTTTGTGAAGTAAGTAAGGTGTTTTTAATCAATTGTTGGGTGATGGTGGAGCCGCCTTCTAAGTGGCAGTTGGTAAGTGATAGCTTGCAAGTTGTAAAAAAATTATTGAGATTTTTGGTGAATGCGCGAAAGATGCTACCAGATGAAAATCCATTATGAGAATAAAAATCCTTGTCTTCTGCGGCCAAAAAAGCACCTGTGACGTAATTAGGAAGAGTGTCTAGGCTAATTAAAGTGCGATTTTCTTGTTTGTATATTTTGAAAAGTAATTGTCCATTGCGGTCAAGAATTTGAGTTGTTAATTTTGGTAAATGGTCAGCAAGATCGCCGGGGTGGGGTAGATTGTAAAAAATTTTGAAGTATATAAAAATTGACAGAAAAGTAAGGACGACGGTAAATGGAGTTACTAACTTAGGAACTGTTAGTTGCTTTAGTTTGAGTGATAGAAATTTATGTGGAAATAATAGTAGAAAGTCAATGATGAAGATTAGAAGTTTATGAAAAGGGCGGCCGATTAAGTTTAGTAGGGAGACGTGAACTGGTTTTTTTGACCTAGTCATTATGATAGTATGAGTTTGGTTTCGTTGGATTTAATTGGAACAAGTCGTAATTTATGGTGGTAGACGGCCAGGTGATTTTTCCTTCTTCATCTTGAGGATATGCACAGTCAATACAAAATTCTTTGACGAATGGGTCTGAAAGGATGGTATGTTCTTCTAGATCTCTATCTACGGTATCGTCACCCTCTAAAATTGGATACTTATCTTCTCTTCTGACCCAGATTTGTTTTTTGGTTAAAACTTGTCCTGGAGGTAAGAAGTTTTCTATGAATAGCTCTGAGCGAGACTCACATTGGTTTGCTTGTTGAGCCAAAAGCCCGGTAAGATTACAGACTTGGTATCCTTTTACACCATCTGGTTTGGTGGGAGGATGATCTTTTTGATCTTTTAATAAATTACGCATGATTTTGTTCCATATGGTGGAGGCGCCAGTGGTGCCAGAAACGACATAGCTCATGGGAGTATTGTCGTTATTGCCTACCCAGGTGGCAACAAGAAAGTCTGGGGTATAACCTATGGTCCAGTTATCTCTTAGATCATTTGTGGTTCCGGTTTTAACAGAAACAGTTTTACCAGGGATAACTAGTTGGCTAGATGACCCAAAAGCAGCGGAGCGAGCTCCGTTGTCTGAGAGAATGTTGGAAATAATAAAAGCAACTTCTTCTGGAAGAGTAGTGTGGGGGCAATTCTCTTGCGAACACTGACTGGTTTTTTCTTCTGTTGAGGTTTGGTGAAAGTTTTCCCAGTTTAATGGTAGTGTAGAGGAGATCTCTTTAGTTTTGCTTAAGTCAGATTCTTCTAACACTTGGCCGGTATGATCCTCTATTTTTAGAATTGGATTTAGAGGTACGGTAACACCAGAGTTGGCAAAAGTGCCAAAAGCGGTAGCCATTTCCATCATAGTAACTTCACCACCACCCAAAGTGAGTGAGAGACCGTAATGACTAGGATCTTGCCATCCTTTAATTCCCATGGCACTGGCGGTGGCGATCATGGATTCTACTCCGTTGAGAGACAACATCTTAACTGCTGGAATATTGTAGGAGTTGGCCAAGGCATGTCTTAACTGAACTGGGCCATGAAAGGAGTTATCGTAGTTTTTTGGGCAGTATAGTTTTTGCCCGGAAGCAGAATAGCAAGTAGGGAGGTCTAAAAACATTGTGGATGCGGTCCATCCTTTAAGTAGACCGACGGCGTAGTTGACGGGCTTAATGGATGATCCAGGTTGTCTTTGGGCAGTAGTTAGGTTTACCTGACCATCTTGCTCCTTATTAAAGTAGTCTGCAGATCCAACCAAAGCAAGAATTTCACCAGTTGATGGTGAAGTAACAAGAGCTGCACCATTACCCACTCTTAGTCTTTTAAGTTTTGTGATTTCTGCTGAAAGAGAACTTTGGGCATATTCTTGTAGGTCAAGATCCAAAGTGGTGGTGACTCTTAGTCCACCAAGATTTACCCTATCCTCTCCATATTTTTCTACCACCAACTCTTTAACTAGGAAGACAAAATGAGGGGCCTTAATGGTGGTGGCAGGAGAAGAAAACTCCAATTCCTTGTTTTTGGCCTCTTCAGCTTGTTCTGCGGTGATGAAGTTATCTTCCACCATTCTTTTTAAGACTTGGGCTTGTCTTTTGACACTTAGTTCTGGGTGAGCTCCAAAAGGTGATAGTTTTGTGGGTGATTGAGGTAGTCCAGCCAAAAGACTTGCTTCAGCTAAGGTGAGGTCTTGGGCGTTTTTGTCAAAGTATGTGAGAGCGGCAGATTGAATACCATAAGTGGTCCCTCCATATGGAGCATGGTTTAAATAGAGTTCCAAAATTTCCTCTTTGGTGTAAATAAGTTCTGTGACAATAGCTAATGAAGCTTCTTTAATTTTTCTGGTTATGGTTCGTCTTGGGTCCTGTAAAAGACCGATTTTGACAAGTTGTTGGGTGATGGTGGAGCCGCCTTCTAAGCGTTGACCAGTAATAGTTTTTACAAAAGCCCTGGCGATACCAAACAAGTCTAGCCCGTGATGTGTGTAGAAGTTTTTATCTTCTATGGAGATGGTGGAGTTCTTGACATGGTCTGGGAGACTTTCTAATTTTATGGGAGTGCGATTTTGGTCTGTATATATTTCATAAAGAAGTTTCCCATTTCTATCTAAAATTTGCGTACTAACAGGAGCAGGGGACTTAGTTAATTTTTGAGGATTAGGAACATCTTTGAATAGTAAGATGATGCTTATCATTACTAGTAATCCAATAATCAATAGAGTGAGTTTTTTCCGGGGATACTTCTTGAGGGTTTTTTTGTAGTTTTTGAGAATTTGCTTGAACTTCTTTTTCCTGGGAGACATAGGAGGTATTATAGTAGAATTGGAGGTAATGGGGAAAAAGTTGTTTGGTTATTATGTTTATTTGTTACTGGCCTGGGGATGTTTTCGATATTGGGTGAGACTACCAGAGGTGATAGAAGAGCTATGGTTTAAGCCAGTTATCTGGTTGGTGCCATTATTTTGGTGGCGTATAAGCCTTAAGGGAAAACCAAAACTGTTTAACAATAAGTGGTTTTTGAGTGGGTTTATGGGAATGGCGGTTGGTCTTTTTTACTTTAGTTTAATAAGACTTTTAACACCTGCTTCGTGGGAAGGTCTTGGTGGGGCAAATTGGAGTTTGAATTTAATTGGAATAGCATTAACAACAGCGGTAGTGGAAGAGATAACTTTTTCTGGGATGGTCTTGGGTATTTTAGATTGGATACGAGGTAAAAAACTATTTAACTTAGTGGTGCTGGGTTTCATGGTTGTGGGAGTGCATTTGCCGATAAATATTTTTGTGTTTGGGCTACAAGGCAAGGAGCTCGTGGGTGTTTTGGTATGGCTTTTTTCTGTGGCAGTAATTAATGGATGGTTGAGGCGAAAGACAGAAAATGTTACGGGGTCTATAATTGCTCGTTTTATTTTAATGTTGGCGGTTTTGGGATAAAATTTGTGCCTGAGATTTGCTTAAATTGGGTTTTCAGTGTAGGATGTCAAGAGATATGGCAAAAGAAATAAGTTTAAGTGATTTAAATAAGGTTGATAAACAGATCGCAAAGAATTTTGAAGACCAAACAGTGTTTTTAGAATCCTTGGTCAAACAAAAGAGTGTCAATCCAAGCAGACAAGGGTTTGATAATGTTTCTGAGGAAGGTATGGCTAAGATAATAAGGTCAAAGCTTAGAGATATGGGTGTTGTGTCGAGATATTTACGCAACAAAAAAAAGAGACCAAACTTAGTTGTTTCTTGGGGACCAACGAGGTCAAGGAAGTCCTTGGCTTTAGTGGGACATATGGATACAGATGAGCCAATTAATGAAAATAAGAGTGAGTGGTTTTCGGGAGAAGTAAAGGATGGAAAGATGTATGGAACAGGAGTTTTAGACATGAAAGCATCTTTATCTGCCTATGTTTTTGCCTTGAAAGCCTTGAAGGATTTGGGGTTTGAATTAGATGGTAAATTAAAATTGGCCTTTACTGTGGATGGAAAGAGTGAGTATTTTTCTAAATTAGGATTACATTACTTAATAAATAAAGGCTTCAAAGCAAAGGTGGCTTTGCTTTCAAAACCTGGAACAAATAAAATAGCGGTTGGTCATAGGGGTGGATACAGATTTAAGATTTCTGTAAAAGGTGAGGAAGTGGACACCGGTAGAAAGTCTTGGGAAACAGGGAAAAAAGGAAAAAACGCAATTCAAGATGTCGGAAAAATTATCTCTTGCCTTGGGGGATTTGATTTACCATTTAAGCAAGCAAGAGCATTTCCTGGTAGGGTGCCTGTATTCACTTTTCCCACTAAAATAACGGGTGGCAGAGCGGTTAATGTGGTGCCTGGCAAGTGTGAGGCTTGGGGAGACGTGAAGCTTTTACCAGGTAATACAGATAGCCAAGTTAGATGGTGGTTGGAAGGAAGATTGAGTAAGCTTTCGGGTGTGAACTGGAGTTTGGAAGACATACTTTATGTTCCGGCTATGGAGGTAGACAAAACTGACAGGTGGGTTAAGTTGTTGCATGAACAAGCTGAGAAGGTTTTGGGTAAGTCGCCAAAATTGGAAGGGTGTGGTCCTTGGAATGATGCCTGGATGTTGACCCAGACAGATACTCCTTGTTTGGCTGGTTTTGGACCTGATGGTCAAATTGATGAAGGTCAGGGAGAGTGGGTAGACCTTGCTAGTTTGAAACAAGTGACGCAAATAATTACTCGATGGATATTGGTGTATTTGGGAAAAAAATAGATTTTTGATATTAGAAGAAGATTCTGCGGTGATTAGCCTTGGTGATATATTTTGATTAGTTAAGAGAGAGTTGTAATACTAGGAGTAGTGTTTTAAGGTATCTGTTACCACTAAATATAGTGATTATGAATTGTCCTTATTGTAACCACAACGATACACAAGTTTTAGAAAGCAGATTACTGTTTGAAGGGCTTGGTGTACGTCGAAGGAGAGAGTGTAAAAAATGTACAAAAAGGTTCACGACCCATGAACTAGTGGTCAATTTAGAACTAAAGGTAGTTAAGAAAAATGGTAGTGTGGAAGATTACAAACGAGAAAAGTTGGCGAAAGGAGTAAGGAAGGCGTGTTGGAAGAGAGAAGTGTTGGAGGAGAAAATGGAGGAGTTGTTGGATGATATTGAACTAAAGCTTTTAAATAGAAGGACAATCCAGATTAAGTCTACAGATATTGGCAAGATGGTATTGGCAAGATTAAAAAAATTAGATGATGTAGCCTATTTAAGATTTGCTAGTGTGTATATGGATTTTGAAAAGGCTAGTGATTTTAGTAAGGTTTTAGATAACTTGAAATGAGTAATACGATATATAGACAATCTAACCAAAATGATAGTTTCGAAGAAAGAATGAATAAGGTGAGTAAGGTGGCAGGTAAGAGACCTGAGCTGCCCGGTGATTTGCCTACAGGGTCGTGGTCAGAACAAGCATTAAGGGTGTTAAATGAAAGATATTTAAATAAAGATGACTCTGGTAAGGTGATTGAAACAGCAGATGAGATGGTGTGGAGAGTTGCTTTTGCTGTTGCTGGAGCAGAGTCGTTGTGGGATGAAGACAGACAGAGTGTTTTTGAGCAAGCAAAAAGATTTTATCGATTAATGGCAGGAGGTAAGTTTTTACCAAACTCTCCTACTTTAATGAATGCCGGCAAAGGTAATGGTCTGCAATACTCAGCTTGTTTCGTGCTGCCAGTTGAAGACTCTTTAGAGGGCATTTTTGATGCTATTAAGTATCAAGCTATTATTCATCAATCTGGTGGAGGAACAGGTTTTTCTTTTACGAAATTAAGACCAAAAGGTTCGATAGTGAAAAGAAGTAAGGGGGTTGCTTCAGGGCCTGTTAGTTTTATGAGGGTGTTTAATGAAGCAACTCAACAGATAAAACAAGGAGGGACAAGAAGAGGGGCAAACATGGGGATCTTGCAAGTGGATCATCCTGACGTTAGAGAATTTATTACCTGCAAGATTGATGGAGGGATTACCAACTTTAATATTTCCGTGGCAGTAACTGATGAGTTTATGAGGGCAGTTAAAGAAGGCGGAGATTATGACTTGAAGTCTCCACATAATGGAGAAGTAGTGGGATCGGAAAATGCAAAAGAGATTTTTGATTTAATTGCTGAGACTGCTTGGGAGACTGGTGATCCAGGAATCATCTTTATAGATAAAGTTAACAATAGTACGGCAAATCCAGTACCTAGTAAGGGTCCAATACAAAGCACTAACCCTTGTGGGGAACAACCTCTCTATCCTTTTGATGCTTGCAATTTAGGTAGTATATTTTTAGACAAGTTTGTTAAGAGAGAAAAAGGACAGAAGCCAGAAGTGAATTGGGAGGAATTGAAAATGGCAGCTAGGGAGGCGGTTAGATTTTTAGATGACGTAATTGAGATAAATCCATATCCCCTGGAACAAATTAATGATATGGTGCGTTCAGTAAGGCGGATTGGTTTGGGGATTGGTGGTTGGGGAGACATGCTTTACTTATTGGAAATCCCTTATGATTCTGAGGAGTCACTTGATTTGGCCAGAAAAATAATGAGAACAATTAAAGTAGAAGGACACAAAGCTAGTAGAGAGCTAGCAAAAAAAAGAGGTTCGTTTAAGTTGTGGGATGAAAGTATCTTTTCTAAAGGAGAACCAATGAGGAATGCTACGGTAACAACAATTGCTCCGACAGGGAGTATCGGTATTTTAGCTTCTACAAGTGGAGGTTGTGAGCCAGTATTTGCTTTGTCTTACAAACACATGGTGAAAGATGAAAGTTTGGACAGAGAACTCTTTTTTACTGATCCTGCTTTTGAAAAGGTGGCGCGTGATGAAGGATTTTGGAGTGAGTCTTTGGCTAAAAAAGTGGCGGAAACCGGTAGTGTAGAAGGTTTGTCGGAGATACCAGAAAAATGGCAAAGAATTTTGACTACTTCCCATCAAATTACGCCAGAGTGGCATGTAAAGATGCAGGCAGCCTGGCAAGAAGATACAGATAATGCTGTTAGTAAGACAGTTAATTTGCCTAATGACGCTAGTGTAAAGGATGTGGCTGATGTTTATATGCAAAGTTTTGAGCTTGGTTGCATGGGGGTCACTGTTTATAGAGATGGGAGTAAGGATTGGCAAGTGTTGAATGTTGGTAAAGAAGGAAAACATGAACCTAAGGTAGAGTTAGGGGTGTTGGGTGAAGGTGAGGTGGCAGAGCTACAGTTGCGACCTGAAAAATTAACAGGAAGCACTTATAAAATTAAGACTCCGATAGGGACAGCTTTTGTAGTAATTAACTCTGATGAATTAGGAAACCCATTTGAGGTCTTTATTAATGTCGGCAAAGCCGGAACTCATGTTATGGCTGACGCAGAAGCCATTGGTAGATTACTGTCTACAGCCTTGAGGATACCCTCTGTTTTGTCAGCTAGAGCAGTAGCAGAAGCAGCGATTGAACAGTTAGCAGGTATTGGTGGTTCGGAAAGTGTTGGTTTTGGGAATGGTAAAGTAAGAAGCTTGGCTGATGGGGTCGCTAAGGTTTTGAAGCGTCATTTGGGTGAGAAGGAAGAAAAACTACTTAATGGTCATTCAGAAATAAAAGATTTAGAGTTATTGGACGGGGCAGGGTCAGCGAAGCAAGAGCAGTTGATATTAATGGCAAAGAAAGCAGACTTGTGTTCTGATTGTGGACAGGCTAGTTTGGTGTTGGAGGAGGGTTGTGCTAAGTGTTATTCTTGTGGTGCAAGTAAGTGCTAAATATTGGCAATTAAGGGTTTGTAGTGATAGTTTGGGGGTTAGCGGTGTTTTTTGTTGATATATGGTGTAAATGTTGTGTTTTGTTTGGTAGAAATTTGGTCATTTTTTTATGAGTAATGAGGCAGTGGTGGAAGACGTGTTATAGTTTATCTATGGCTACAATTAAGGAAGTTGAACCAAGATCAATATCGGTGGATGAAGAGGCACTAAAAGAAGTAGAAGGATATGTGGAAAGAGTAGAGAAGCAAATGGAGATTAAGAAGCCGTCTAATCCATTACAACCTTCTTCAGTAAAAACTCCTGCACCTAAAGTTCAAGATGATTTTGGTAATGTGGTAATGCAGGCAGCTCAGAAACAAGTTAAGGCAAAAATTATATTACCAATGGATGAAATAGAGGTAAAAGAAGGTTTGCATCATAAGATAATAGATGCTGCTAGATGGTTGGCAGAATGGTGTGTGTTAATGATTAAAAAATATCCAGGTAGAGTGTTTTATAAACGATGATTGATCTAGCTAACATGGTGCAGTATGTTTTTGGAGTGGTTTTGGGGTTGTCATTGTTTTTGACGGTATTTATTGGCTTAGGGATAATATTGTTGCAGTGGCTTAGGTTCAAGAACAGAGAAGAGGTTAGTCTTAATTTTGTTTTACTAGAGTTGGCTGTACCAAGAGATAATGAGATTAAGATAGATGCGGCAGAACAGATGTTTGCGGCTCTTTCTTCTATTAAGAAGGGTGGCTTTTGGCAAAAATTTAAAGCTCAACAGCATTTGTCTTTTGAGATAGTGGGCAAGAAAGAAGATATAAGATTCTATGTTTCATGTCATAGGGATAACATGGAACTTATTGATAAGCAGTTGGCTGGCGCTTATCCTGGTATTCAAGTGAAGGAAGTAGATGAGTACAATATTTTTGATGAACAAGGTAAGGTCGCTTTTACGGAGTTGGTTTTAAAAAATGAGTCTTTTAAGCCAATAAAGAGTTATAGAGAACTACCAGTTGACTCCTTATCTCAAATTACTTCTTCTTTAGCTAAGTTTGGAGATGATGAGGGGGCAGTGATACAGATGATTATTAGTCCAGCTGATCCTGCTTGGAGCAAGTCAGGAAGTGGTTTCTTGTCTAAAACAAAAAAAGATGAGGCTGATCCTGAGAAGGCAAGCTTCAAGATGAGTCCACAAGACATGGAAGCTATTGATCAAAAAGTTGGTAAGCCAGGTTTTTTGGCTAGTGTGAGGATTGTGTGTGTGGCGCCAAGTGAAGGTCAAGCAAAAAGTAACTTAAGTAACTTAAAAGGTGTTTTTGCTCAGTATTCAAGTGATTTGAATAATTTTTCTAGCAAGAAAATTAGATTTAAAAAAGGTTTCATGGTGGATTTTGTTTATAGATACCAATCGTTATTTGGTAATAATTCTGTTTTATCTAGTGATGAGTTGGCAACGATGTGGCATATGCCAAACAATACGATACAGACACCACATATTCACTGGTTAAATGCTAAGAGTGCACCAGCATCTGGTGGTTTCCCGTCCACTGGTCTCTGGTTGGGTAGATCAATTTACCGAGGTCAGACAAGAAATATATTTATGAGTGAGGCGGATAGGATGAGGCACATGTACATTATTGGACGAACCGGTACAGGAAAAACAGAGCTTTTAAAGCAGATGATTATTCAGGACATGAGGGCTGGTAATGGTTTGTGTTTTCTAGAACCACATGGTGATGGAATAGAAGAACTTTTGGAGATGGTGCCACCAGAACGAGCAGAGGATGTAATTGTGTTTGACCCAGCTGATGAAGAGAGACCAATCGGATTTAATCCGATGTCGGTTAAGAATATCGATGAGATTTATCAAGTGGCGAGTTCGATAATTAATCTGATGTACAAGCTTTATGATCCTAATAAGACGGGGATGGTTGGTCCTAGGTTTGAACATTCAGTCAGAAACATAATGTTAACGGTGGCGGTAGAAAAGGGTGCTGGTTTTGTAGAAATTGTGAGAGCTTTAACAGATAGTAAGTATGTTCAAGAGCTTCTACCAAAAGTAAAAGATCCGGTGGTAAAAAGGTACTGGACGGATCAAATCGCTCAGACAAGTGATTTTCATAAGAGTGAGGTCTTAGACTACATTACTTCTAAGTTTGGTAGGTTTGTTACAAATAGAATGATAAGAAATATTATTGGCCAAAGTGAGACGACATTGGACTTTAGAAAGGCCATGGACGAGGGGAAGATTGTGTTTTTGAAATTAGCTAAGGGTTTGATCGGTGAAGAAGACTCTAACTTTTTAGGATTAGTTTTGGCGCCGAAAATTTTACAAGCAGCTTTGTCTAGGCAAGACACGCCTAGGGAGCAAAGGAGACCGTTTTACTTTTATGTTGATGAGTTTCAAAACTTTGCTACACCAGACTTCGCTCAAATGCTATCTGAAGCCAGAAAATATAACTTGGGGCTTATACTAGCTAATCAGTTTGTTAGTCAGGTGGATGAGCAAGTGCGAGATGCTATTTTTGGTAACGTGGGTACCTTGATGAGCTATCGGGTTGGAGTACAAGATGCAAGTATTCTAGCTAAGTCTTTTGCCCCAACGTTTAACGAAGGGGATTTGTCGAACATTGGAGCTCAAAATCTTTATGTAAAAACCATTGTTGATGGTACACCGGTGCCACCTTTTAGTATGAATGTGTGGAGAGACCTAGAAAAAGAGAGAGGACATGGTAGTGCAAAGGTGGCAACATTAGTTAAAGAACTGTCTTCTTTAAAGTATGGTAGGGATAGGGCAGAAGTTGAGGAGGAGATTTTGAGAAGATCTAAGCTGTAAAATTACCTGTAATTGACAAACCTATAGTAGTGCGGTATAATAGGGTTAGTTCATTTACAATCCATTTTATTCCCTTTGGAGGTTTTTGTGAGAAAAAAAAGCGTTTTGTTTTCCTTTAAAATAAGCGAGTCTTATATGAAAGATTTAATTAAGCGTTTCGGGATAGGGTACGAATCATTACCGAACGGAGAAATAGGTAAATTATCACAAGGTGAGGTGTTTTGGCCACAATCTGAGCTAAAAACATCTTTAGGGGATATTTATGACAACTTACTACTTGTTGGCTTGAATGTGACTTCTGTGAAAATTACGAAATTAGTGAAGCAGAAGGGTGTTTCTTTCAAGGTGGCGGTTGTTCTGTCAAATACAGTAAGTTCTCAGCACCGAAAGGTGACAGATGTTGAATGGGAGCTGTTGTCAGAATTATTTAAAGACAATTTGTGGTATGCAATAGGATATCTTAACGAAGATACCAACCCATTATATGGCGAATCCAGACAACTGGTCTCCTTTAGTATGGTTGGAAGGAGACCTAAAGCTGAACATAAAGAGAGACAGAGAGTTGTTACCCTTGAAGGTACGGGGGATCCGGAATTGGTTTTTTCGGAATTCATCAAGTTATATCCAGGTGGATAGTGGATAGAAATAGTTTTAAACTTAAGACTCTGGCATTATGCTAGAGTCTTTTTTGTACAAATAGACAGGCATGAGATGTAGGAGTAAGTTATAATACTGTGGTACATGGGCCGGTAGCTCAGTTGGTCAGAGCGCGAAGCTTATACCTTCGTGGTCGCTGGTTCGAGTCCAGCTCGGCCCACCATGAAATTAGATACAGAGAAATTAGGTGTATTAGTAGATGAAATATTGAAGTTTAATGACCATCGTGGGTGGAGTCCTGTGGCAGAAGATTTAGCTAAGTCTGTAGTGTTAGAAAGTAGTGAATTAATGGAACACTTTCAGTGGGATGCAAGTAGTGTTACCAGAGACTCTAAACTTCCAGAGAAAGATTTGGAAGAAATAGGGTTTGAAGTTGCAGATGTATTTTGGTATTTAGTTCTTTTTTGTGAAGAAATGGATATAGATTTAGTTGAGGCTTTGGAAGAAAAACTAAAACACAATGACAAAAAATTTCCAGCAGAACAATTTGGTGGTGAACATGATGAAAAATTTTATAGAGAACAAAAGAAAGCATATCGGGAAAAGAAGGGAGTCAAATAATGAAAAAAATAAAGGACAGAGAAGAAAAAAAGGGGAGAGATAGACTTCTTTTGAAGTTTGATTCTCCGTTAATGGATGAGATGGGTGTGGAAGAAGATGTTGAGTCTAAAGATATTGTTATTTCTGGAAATTTAGGTATAGGAAATAAAGGTAATCCAGTGACTATTGTTGTAGAGGATGAGGTAACAGGGGAGAGTTTGGAGATGAGTCATGTAGAGTCTGCCTTTGTAGTGGTGGAGGATAAGAGGAAAAGTTCTTCTGGCTGGTTGGCAATAGCTGTCGGAGAGGTTAAGAAGTTAAACCAGGTACTAGGATTTTTAGCAGGGACGACCTTAGATGGATTAAAGAAAATGATTAGAAAGAATTAGTTTTTAAAGCTCAGAAAGCTTAGGTTTCTCTTTTGACGGTTTGTTGGGAATGAATTCTAGGTATTTTTCTGTAGTAGAAAGGCGTTTGTGACCAACAAGTTTAGAGATGTATACGAGTGGACTGCCAGATGACAACTGGTGAGCGATGAAGGTGTGGCGTAAGTCATTTACCTTTACATTGTCTATACCAGCTAGTTTGAAGTATCTGTCTAGGCTTGAACGGATATTTCTGATTAGGAAAGACTTGCCTGTTTTAGTAATAAAGATGTTTTGGGTCTCTGATTTTGGACGATCTTTTAGGTATTTCTCTAAGGCTTCTTTTGAAACTTGATTAAAAGGGATAGATCGTTCTGGATGAGAATCATGAGCTATGATGGTGGCCTTATTTTCGTTTAGGTCTATATCGTTTATTCTTAGGTTAGCTAGTTCTGAGATTCTGATACCAGTTTGAAGAAGAATTTCTACGATAGCGAAAATTCGAGAATCATCTTTACAAGCATCCCTTAAGGCCCTGTATTCTAGTTTAGAGAGGATTCTTGGAGGCTTGACCTCATATTTGGGGTGGGTGACTGCTTGAGCAGGGTTAGCTTTAATGGTTCCTTGTGACTGAAGGAAACTAAAAAATGACTTAATGGAGTTTATTTTTCTAGAAATTGATTTGGCTGTATAGTCTTTCTTGTCTAAGTGGTCCTTAAATGCATCAATATCTTCTGCCTTGACTTCATTAGTTGAAGTCTTGCTTAAGCTTTCTTTTAGAAAATTGCTTAACTGTTCTATGTCTTTGGTATAAGCTAAAATAGTAGCATTAGCCCTCCCAAGCGTGGCAAGGTGGGTTTTAAAATTACTGATTGATGTTGCAAAATTGTTGCTTGACTCCATAATTAATTACTTCTACGTATTTATTAATGATAAAAGATTACTACAGGCTATATTTTACTAGGCTTTATTGTATATGTCAAGGTTGAAAAAAAGCGGTTTTTTAGATAAATTGATGTTTCTAGTAGGCTTGTTATTGTTATGGTCTTTGGTGCGTGGTTTTTCAGAGTTTAAGGGAGCTTATAGGCGAGTTGAAGAGGCCAAAGAAGTGCTTGATTTTGAGGACATCAAAAATCAGCAGTTAAAAGAAAAGTTGGAAGAAGTGCAAAAAGATGATTATATTGAGAAAGTGGTTAGAAATGAGTTAAATATGCAAAAAGAAGGAGAAGTTGTGGTGGTTTTATCAGATGATCCGACTAAAGTTGACGTATTTGGGCAAGAAAATAAGCTAGAAATAGAAGAAAATAAGCAAAATTGGAAGAAATGGCTTGATTTGATTCGTTAATTTGGTTGCGGGCCCGGGGTTACGCTCCCCAGTTAAGTGAGATTATGAGCCTCACGAGATACTTACCTCCCGCCCGCACGTTAGGTAGGGGAATTATATCATTTTATGTGGCTAGTTGGCAGGAATGGCTGTGGCTAGTGTAGAATAGTGGGTACCTGGCAGGGTAGCTCAGCTGGTTAGTAGCGCCGTCTTCATAAGGCGGAGGTCGAGGGTTCGAGTCCCTCCCCTGCTACACTAGGTGTTGATTATTAATATAAGAAATTATGATAAATAGAGTTTTGTCTGGTATTACTCCAAGCGGATCTAAGTTACATATAGGTAATTTTTTTGGTGCGGTCAAGCCACAAATAGAGTTGCAAGAGAAAATTGGTGAAACATTTTATTTTATGGCTGACCTTCATGCCCTAACTACTGTTCAAAGTAAGAAAGTGTTAGAGGAAAATATTGAGGCGGTGATTTTGGATTATTTGGCCTTAGGCCTTAATCCTGAAAAGAGCGTGTTTTTTAGGCAATCAGATATTGCGGCCCATTCTCAGTTGGCGGTGGTTTTGGCTAATTATGTATCTTTCGGTCAGATGAAACGTATGCATGCGTTTAAGGACAAGTTGCAAAAAGGAGTGAGTCAAGAGTCGGTAAATATGGGTTTATTTAACTATCCTATTTTAATGGCGGCTGATATTCTTCTATATAAACCTGATGGAGTGCCCGTGGGTGAGGATCAGAGACAGCATATTGAGATAACTAGAGATATGGCTGACAAATTTAACAAGGTTTATGAGAAGGAGGTATTTCCTTTACCAGAACCTTTAATATCTAAAAGTGTAGGAAGAATAATGGGAACAGACGGAGAACGGAAAATGAGTAAGAGTTTGGGTAATGTAATTGGTATTTTTGAAGAAGATGAGATTATTAAAAAACAGATAATGAGTTGTTTTACGGATCCTAACAGGAAGAAAGCGACGGATCCTGGAAAAGTAGAAGGTAATCCAGTATTTATTTTTCACGATTTACTTAATGATGATAAAAAAGAAGTGGAAGACTTGAAGGATAGATATAAGAAGGGTAAGGTGGGGGATGTAGAGGTAAAGGAAAGGTTGTTTGAGGCACATAAGCGCACGTTTGAGACGGCAAAAAAGAAAAGGAAAGAACTGGAAGGCGATTTAGAATTGGTGAAAGGTATTTTAAGTAAGGGAGCAAAAAAAGCAAAATTGGTGGCGGATAAAACAATGGAAGAGGTTTATGAGCTGATTGGGATTAAGAACAAGTTGAGTGGGGTATAATTGGAGCTCATGGCCACAAAGAAAAAACAAGTAAAAAGATTTGAGATAAAGCTTAATCCTAAGCGTTTATTAATATGGTTTTTAATTATCTTTTTGTTTTTACCTTCCCTTTTAGGTTTTTTGGGTGAAGAGACTGGGGTAATAGAGAATATTGCCTTATCAGAAGCAGTTAAGGAGATAAAAGATGAAAAGGTTGAGAAGGTAGAGATTAGAGGTGATGAGCTGGTTCTTTTTTATCCGGAAGTAGATGGTGTTCCTCATTTAAAATTGGCTAGAAAAGAAGAGGGTTCTGGTTTTGTTGAGATCTTACAGGGAGCTGGAATTGATGAAAATAACGTAAAGGTAGAAGTAGCATCACAAACCTTATCCAAAGCTTTTTGGGGGATGGTGTCTTTGGTGGCACCAATATTAGGATTTGGCGTGCTACTTTATTTTATGTCCAAGAGGCAGATGGGTGGCAGTGGTGCTGGGGGGATGTTTGGTATGGGGAAGAGTGGGGCTAAGTTGTTTGTTAAGGGTAAGCAGTCTGAGAGGTTTAGTAATGTGGCTGGAGTTGATGAAGCTAAAAAAGAGTTAGAAGAAGTTGTGGATTTTTTGAAGAACCCTAAAAAATATAAAGCAGTCGGAGCTAGAACTCCTAAGGGAGTTTTGTTAATTGGCCCAAGTGGTGTCGGAAAAACATTGTTGGCGCGTGCAGTAGCAGGAGAAGCGGGAGTACCATTTCTTTCTATGGCAGGGTCAGAGTTTATGGAAATGTTGGTAGGTGTTGGTGCAAGCAGGGTCAGAGACCTCTTTGCTACAGCTAAAAAAATGGCTCCGGCAATTATTTTTATAGACGAGATTGATGCTATTGGTAGAGCTAGGGGTGTGGGAACTATGGGAGGACATGATGAAAGAGAGCAAACATTGAACCAAATATTAGTAGAGATGGATGGTTTTACGGCTAATGATAACGTGATTGTAATTGCAGCTACTAACAGGCCAGATGTTTTGGACTCTGCCTTGGTTAGGCCAGGAAGGTTTGATAGAAGAGTAAGTTTAGATTTACCCGACATTGCTGATAGAAAAGAGATAATAAAAATTCATGCTAGAGGCAAGCCGTTTATAAAGAGGTTGAAGTGGTCGATGGTGGCAGAAATGACTGTTGGCTTTTCTGGGGCCGATTTGGAAAACATGCTTAATGAGGCAGCTATTTTGGCAGCTAGAGAAGATAGAAAAGAAATTCTTATGAAGGATATTCGAGAAGCGGCAACTAAGGTGAAGCTTGGTCCAGAGAAGAAACGTCTGCAAAGTAAAAGAGAAAGAGAGATGACAGCTTATCATGAAGCTGGACATGCAGTTGTAGGCCACATGTTACCAGGAGCAGACCCCATCCACACTGTGAGTATTGTCTCTAGAGAGTTGTCTTTGGGACATACTGAAAGTAGACCAAGTAGGGATAGATATCAGTACACGATGTCGGAGTTAAAGGATAGGATGGCGGTAATGATGGGAGGAAGAGCGGCTGAAAAAATTATTTACAATGAGTTGTCTGGTGGTGCAGCTAGTGATATTGATGGAGCTACAAAACTAGCCAGAAAAATGGTGGTAGATTTAGGAATGAGTAAGTTGGGGCCATTAGCTTTGGGAGCTAGCTGGGAGTCAGCAGGTGCCATGGGAAGAGGCTTCATGAGGCAGGTGGAGGTGTCTGACAGAATGCAATCTAAGGTGGATGATGAGATAAAACTTTTTATAGATGAGGCTTATGGGCGAGCAGAAGAGGTATTGAAGAAAAACAGAGCGGTAATGAAAAAATTAGTTAATAAGTTGTTAAAAGTAGAGACGATTGAAGTGGATGGGTTTTTGAAAATAATGGGTACTAAAAAAACAACTTATGATAAAAAAATTAGTATTAGTTGACGGCAACTCTTTGATCCATAGGGCCTATCATGGGTATCCTGGCTTGAGAACAGGTGATGGGGAACTGGTGAATGCGGTGTTTGGTTTCTCGTCGATGCTTTTAAAAGTTTTGGAACAACTTCAACCAACTCATGTGGCGATTGCTTGGGATGTTAAAGGTAAGACCTTCAGACATAAAATGGATAAAGAGTATAAGGCGGGAAGAGCTAAGACAGATCAAGAACTGATTGATCAAATAGATAGAACTAAAGAGGTGGTAATGAGTTTGAACATTCCACAGTTTGGTGTAACTGGATATGAAGCAGATGATATTATTGGAACTCTGGCACAACAAGCTTTTGAGACAAAAAATATGGGAGAAAAAGAGGTAATAATCGTGACGGGGGACAGAGATGCCTTACAGTTGGTAAGGGGTAAAAAAATAAAGGTGTATATGCCCACAAGAAGTAAAAAACAAGGAAATGGTTCTCAGATGTTTGATGAAGAAGCAGTTAAGATTAAGTATGGACTTTCTCCAAAACAGTTAATTGATTTAAAAGGCTTGATGGGAGACAGTTCAGATAATATTAAAGGGGTAATGGGGATTGGACAAGTGACAGGAACAAAATTACTTGAAGAAGCTGGTGATTTAGATGGGGTGTATAAAAATCTTGATAAACTAAATGTAAGTGACAGAGTTAAAAGTTTACTTAGAAAAGAAAAAGAAACTGCCTTTGTTAGTAAGGCCTTGGGGACGATAGAGTGTGAGATGCCAATTGATTTAGAGTGGGATAGATGTGAGTTGAATGATTATGATAGAAGTAAGGTGGAGAAATTATTTAAAGAACTAGGGTTTAAGAGCTTGCTTGCTAGATTACCACAAGATAAATGGGAAAAAGAAGCAGAAGGAGTGTTTGTATGAAGATCGCTTTAGTACATGACTATATAAAGGAGTTTGGAGGAGCAGAGAGGGTATTGCGGACACTTTCGGATATGTATCCTAAGGCTCCAATTTACACAGCTTTTAGGGTGAAAGGATCTGAAGGAGATAAGGCTTTTGAAAACAGAGAAGTAAGAGAGAGTTTTTTGGCTCCTTTATTGAAGGTCTGGAAGCTTTATAGCCCCTTAAGGTTTTTAGCACCCTTGGTTTGGAGGAGTATGGACCTATCTGAATTTGATTTAGTAATTACTAGCTCCAGTTGGTATATTACTCGTGGTTTTAGGGTGGGTAAGAATACTAAGGTTGTTTGTTACTGTCACACTCCACCTAAATATTTATATGGATATGAAACGAGTATTAATTTGCAAAAATACTGGCCGGTGAAGATTTATGCTTGGGTGGTGAATCATTTTTTGCGGCTTTATGACTTATGGTCTGTGGATACGGTTGATAAGTGGGTAGTTAACTCTTTAAATGTTCAAAATAGAGTGAAGAAGTTTTATAAAAAAGATTCAATGGTTATTTATCCACCAATAGAAGTGGGAAAATTTATTGATGCAAGCAAGGATGTGGGAAAAAAAGACTATTTCTTAATTGTTTCCCGATTGGTAGGAAGTAAGGGTTTGCAGGAAGCTGCAATGGCAGCAAAAAAGGAAGGTTTTAAGTTAAAAATATCTGGTAGCAAGGCGGGCCTATCTGGAGTAGCTGGAAATCTAGAGAAATTGGGTGGAGAGATGATAGAGCTTTTAGGAAGGGTGAGTGATGAAAAACTACCCAGGCTTTATGCAGAAGCTAAAGGTTTTATCGCTTTAGCGCGTGATGAAGATTTTGGGATAACACCGGTAGAAGCAATGGCCTCTGGGACTCCCGTGATTGCTTTTAATGGTGGTGGTTTTAAAGAATCGGTGGTTGATGGGGTCACTGGGGTGTTGATAAATGACACAAAAGAAGAAACAATTGGTCGAGCCGTAAAAAAGATTCTTGATACAAAATGGGATAAGAAAGAATTGCAAAAACAGGCTGAGAAGTTTTCTAAAGAAAAATTTGAGATGGGAATAAAAAGAGTGGTAGAAAAATAAGGTATGCCGGAGTTACCAGAGGTAGAGACTATAGCAGGACAGTTAAATAAATCACTAAAAGGAAAGGTTGTGAAGGGGATAGAAGCATTAAGAGAAAAATCTTTTAAGGGGAAAAGTGAGATGTTGACAGGGAAACAAGTAAAACAAGTATGGCGAAAATCGAAGATGGTTGTAATGGATTTTGTAGGATGGGAAAAGGTATTACTGGTTCATCTTAAAATGACTGGCCAGCTAGTACTGGTGGAAAAAGGGGATCGAATAGTGGGTGGCCACCCAACTGCGGACTGGATAAATGACTTACCTAGTAAGCACACCAGGGTGGTAATTAACTTTAAGGATGGTTCTAAGTTATTTTTTAACGATATGCGAGTATTTGGATGGGTGAAAATATTGGAAGAAAAAATATGGAAACAAGAACTAAGTAGCTTGCCGCCAGATGTAGTAGATAAAGAGTTCACAGTGTCTCTTTTTAAAAAGTTGCTTTCTGGTTCTAAAAGAGCAATCAAGTTGGTGCTGATGGACCAAAAAAAAATTGGAGGAGTGGGGAATATTTATGCAAATGATGGGCTCTTCTTGGCTTTAATTGATCCTAAGAAACCTGCTAATGAATTAAGTAAAAAAGAAGCCGAAAGGTTGTGGAAAGCAGTTAAGAAGGTGGTAAAAAAAGCAGTGGTGTTAGGTGGGGCGAGCTACTCTGATTATAAGGATACTAAAGGGTTGGGGGGAAGATATCAAGATCATTTTTTGGTGTACGGTAGAGATGGTGAGGTTTGTAAGAAGTGTGGTAAGAAGATAGAGAAAATTAAACTTGGGGGCAGGGGAACATATTGGTGCCCAAACTGCCAAATGAGGTAAAATGTGGATAAATGTATTTGAAGAAGTTAAAGTTAATAGATTTTAGAGGTTATAAAAATAAGGAATTTGCCTTTTCTAAGGGAATTAATATAATTTGGGGAGAAAATGCGGTAGGAAAAACTAACTTATTGGAATCTATTTATTTATTAAGTTTAGGAGAGAGTTTCAAGGCTAGAAAGATAGATGAAATGGTGCGATTTGGAAATGAGTGGGGTCGGGTAAGTGGAACGGTAGAAGATACAGAAGGAGAAAAAGAACTAGAAATGATGGTGACTAAAGGGGAAGTTAATGGAAAAAAAGTGGCCAAAAGAAAGTATGTAGTGGGTGGAGCTTCTAAAAGAAGAGTTGATTATGTGGGTAATTTGCCAATAGTTTTATTTAGACCAGAAGACCTGGAGGTTTTATCTGGATCACCAGATGGACGAAGAAATTTTTTAGATCAAGTTTTGTTTCAAGTTGACGTGGAGTATGTAAGAAGTTTTGGGGTTTATAACCAAGCCTTAAGAAGAAGAAATAAGATTTTGGATGCGGTGAGGGAAGGAATGGCTACCAAGCACTCGCTGACATTTTGGAATGGGTTGTTGGTAAAACATGGACAGGTGTTAACAGAAAAAAGAAGTGAGTTGATTGGTTTTATCAACCACTTGTGGAGTAGAAGTGATTTGTTCAATGATTTAAGTATTGAGTATGATAGAAGTGTAATTAGTGAAAAGAGGTTGGAGCAATATAAAAATGAGGAGTTGGCAGCTGGATACACTTTGGTTGGCCCACACAAAGACGATTTAACTATAGAGATGAAGATGGAGCAAAATGGGGAAGGTGAGGAAAAGAGGGACCTAGGTAGGTATGGGTCTAGAGGGGAACAAAGAATGGCTATCTTGGCTTTGAAGATGGGTGAGATATATTATTTAGAAGAATATTTAACAGAAAAGCCAGTACTTCTTTTGGATGATATTTTTTCAGAGCTAGATGATGGGCATGAAGAAGAGGTGTTAAGAGTCATGGAAGGTAGGCAGGTAATGGTGACTACGGCGGATGAAAAAGACCTGAGATTGTTTGAAAAAGCGAAAAAAATCAAACTGAGTTAGTTGTGAATTAACGCAAAAATTGCAATAATAATCAGATAGATGAGATATAAATTTACTATAACAAATAAGATATTGGTTTCTGTGGGTGAGATAGAAGTGTCAAGAGAAATAATAGATGGGGCTACTTTGGTGCCAGAATGGGAGATAAAGTTTCGAGAGGATGCCTTGGTTAGGTCAGTACATTTTGGGACACATGTAGAGGGTAATGATCTAAGCAGAGATGAGGCACAAAAAATTATAAGGGATGATCCAGCAAGAGATGAAAAAGCAGAGGAAGTAGCAAAGAGAGTGGGAGTGGTTGCTAGAGAAAGAGATGTTCAGGAGGTAATTAACTACAGGAACGTGGTGAGGTTTGTGGATCAGTTGGTTAGGTTGGGAGACAATCGAAAAAACTTTCAGTATGGTGAAAGAGAGTTGATGCAACTACATAGCTTGGCTATGGAGAAAATACTTCCTTCCAATGAGTTGGGGACATATAGAAATATGTCAGTGTCCATCAGAGGTCCCAAGCGGGGGGAGGTGGTTGGCATACCACCATTGCCTATTGAAGTACCCTATCAAATGGAGGATTTTTGGGCGTGGCTTAAAGGGGTAGGAAAAAACGAGGTACATCCAGTACTTTTGTCTGGAATAGTTCATTTTGAATTAGTAAGGATTCACCCATTTATTGAGGGAAACGGTAGGGTGGCTAGGGCGTTTTCTGCCTTATTGCTGTCTTCTGCAAAATATGATGTAAAAAGATTTTTTAGTGTGGATGAGTATTTTGATAAAGACGTGGCTAAGTATTATGAAAAGATTGCTAGTGTAAAAGAATCTGGAGGAGATTTAACAGAGTGGTTGGAATACTACACTGGTGCTTTAGCTAATGAAATGAGTAAGGTGAAGGAAAGAGTTAGAAGGTTGTCGATGGATGCTAGATATAAGAATACTGGTGGAAAGCAAATTGCGTTATCAGAGAGACAGATAGCTTTAATGGAGGCACTGCAGATAAACGAAAAAATTACCATGAAGGAAGCAAGAGAAATGTTGCCAATGGTTAGTGATGATACAATCTTAAGAGATTTGAACGGATTGATTAGAAAAAAGCTGGTAAAGAAGAAAGGTAAGACGAAGGGTGTTCGGTATATATTAAAGAAATGAAGTTTAAAGAGTTTGTAAAATTTTTAGAAAAACTAGAAGGAACAGCCAGTAGGTTGGAGATGACGGATGTGTTAGTAGAGCTTTTGAAAAAACTTAATGAGAATGAGGTTGAGGCAGGGGTTTATTTAATGATGGGTGGGTTGGCGCCGAGATATCAGAAGATACAGTTTAATTTGGCAGATAAAATGGTTATGAGAGCGGTGGCTAAGTCTGTAGGAGAAAAGATAGAGAATGTAAGACGAGAGTATAAGCGTGTGGGAGATTTGGGAGAGGTGATCAAGGGTTTGAAGATTGGTCTAGGAAAAAGAACTGGAGGAATTATGTCGATTCTTGAGGTACGTGAGAAGCTGAAGGTGGTAGCGGAAGATAGGGGAACAGGAAGTCAAGAGAGGAAGATTGCGTCTTTGGCAGAAGTATTGAGTGAAGTTGATCCGGTGGGAGCAAAATTTGTGGTTAGGATTGTGTTGGATAAACTAAGGTTGGGATACTCTACAAAGACGGTTTTAGATGCTTTGAGTGTGATGGAAGTGGGAGATAAGAGTTTGAGGAAGAGATTAGATAGTTTAGATCAGATCCATCCAGATTTAGGTTTGCTGGTTAAGAAAATTAAGCAAGGAGGAGTATCAAAAGCAGAAAAAGAAATCGAGGTTGAGGTTGGCGTACCGGTAGAGTCAGCATTGTGTCAACGACTGAATTCAGCAGGAGAGATTATTGAAAAAATGGGCAGGGTAGGAGTGGAGAAAAAATTTGATGGCTCAAGGGCACAGATACATTTCTTGGCAGGTAAAAATGGATTCATGAGGGCTTTTACTAGAAACTTAGAGGAGTCCAGCCACCAGTTCCCTGAACTTATGGAGATGGATAAGTTAGTAAATGCCAAAAGTTTGATTTTGGATAGTGAAGCGGTGGGGGTTGACCTTAAGACTGGAAAGATGCTGCCATTTCAGGAGACGATTACTAGAAAACGTAAACATGAGATAGCTGAGGCGGCTGATAAGGTGCCACTTAGGTTTTTTGTGTTTGATATTTTGTACAAAGATGGGAAATCTTTGATTGACAAAACCTATGAAGAGAGAAGAAAAATTCTGACAGGAACAATACGAAAAAATAAGGTGTTGATGGTAGATGAGGTAGTGATAACCGAAAAAGTTGATGAGGTTCATGGTTTACATGAAAATTTCTTGAAAGAAGGGTTGGAAGGAGCGGTGATAAAGAAGATGGATGGTAAGTACCTGCCAGGCAGGCAAGGGTGGGGGTGGGTGAAGATAAAAGAGAGTGAAGGGTCAACAGGTAAGTTGACAGACACACTAGATTTAGTGGTAATGGGTTTTAATAGGGGAAAGGGTAAAAGAGCTGGTTTTGGGGTGGGAGCCTTTTTGGGAGGAGTGATAAAAGGAGAAGGAATAGTTACTTTGGCTAAGGTGGGAACAGGATTGACAGATGAACAGTTTAAAGACCTAAAAAATAGGTTAGACAAGCTAGTAACTAGCGAAAAACCTGAAATGTATGATGTTGAAAAAAGTTTGGAACCAGATGTGTGGGTGGAACCTGGTTTGGTGGTGGAGGTAGCAGCAGATGAAATTACTAAGTCACCATCCCATACAGCAGGAGTAGCCTTAAGATTTCCAAGATTGGTCAAGTTTAGAGATGATAAAAGAGTAGATCAAGCAACAAGTACAGAAGAGCTTAAAGGAATAAAGGTAGCTTAGTGTGATAGAATTTTAAGTTATGGAAGTTGTGAAGTTTTTAATTGATTTTATTATTCACTTAGATGTGCATTTAGGTGAGATAATCTCCACTTATGGGAGTCTGACTTATGGGATTTTATTTTTGATTGTATTTGCTGAGACTGGTTTTGTGGTAACTCCATTTTTACCAGGAGACTCTTTACTTTTTGCAGCAGGTGCTTTTGCAGCGATTGGGTCTTTAAATATTTGGTTAATGATATTTTTGCTGATTGTAGCGGCAATTTTAGGAGATACTGTTAATTACTGGATAGGGCATTTTTTTGGACAAAAAATAGTTGATAATCCTAAGATCAAGTTTATTAACCAAGATCATATTGATAAAACAGAAAAGTTTTATAAGAAACATGGAGGAAAGACAATAATATTGGCCAGGTTTGTTCCCATTGTGCGTACCTTTGCCCCATTTGTGGCAGGAGTAGGTAAGATGAATTATTCTCACTTTATTTTATATAATGTGGTTGGAGGAATAGCTTGGGTAATGTTGTTTGGTTGGGTAGGATTTTTCTTTGGAAATATGCCGGTGGTAAAACATAACTTTACTTTGGTGATTTTTGCAATTATTGGCCTCTCTGTCTTGCCTATGATCTTTGAGATGGTCAAAGGTAAGAAGAAGTAGAAAGTTGCGTTTTTTGTAAGGTTTGAATTTGGTACGATTAAGTATGGATGTTTTAAGGCAAGGATTAAGTAAAGAAGAGGCAATAAGAAAAAGGGTGGTGTTTGGTAAGAATGAGATCTTGAAAAAAGCAAGTATTACCTGGTGGCAGGTGCTTGTAAACCAGATAAAATCCCCTTTAATTTATGTATTATTGTTGGCTGCTGGTGTGACTTTTGCCATGGGTGAGTACATAGATTCGGGAGTAATTATGGCGGCAGTGGTATTAAATACGATTTTGGGGTTTGCACAGGAGTTTAAGGCGGAGAAGTCTTTGGAGAGTTTGTCTAAGCTCTTGTCTACGAAAGCCTTAGTTCGGAGAGAAGGTAGGTGGGTAAAGATAAATGCTTCTTTGTTGGTGCCAGGAGACGTAGTGCGTCTTGAGATCGGTAGAACGGTACCCGCGGATGGAATACTGGTAAAAGAAGATGGTGTGTTTGTGAGTGAGGCGATATTGACAGGAGAAAGTGTTCCTGTAGAAAAGAAGACATTTGGTCTGGATGGTAAATATGATGATGGAGATTTTAGTTGGTATGGTAAGACAAAGAGCACTTATAAAGGTTTTATGGGTACTGTGATTGAAAAGGGAATTGGGGAGTTATTGGTAGTTATGACGGGAGATAAAACAAAGATGGGTAAAATTGCTAAAAAAGTGGCTAGAAAAGAGCTACAAGAAACTCCTCTTCAAAAGCGCCTAAGGGTTTTGAGTAAACAACTGGCTATTTTAGTGGGACTTATTTCTATTGTGGTATTTGTGATTGGGATTCTGTCTGGTAAAAATGTTGTGGAGGTGTTTGAGATGGCGGTAGCTTTGTCTGTGGCGGCTATTCCTGAGGGGTTGGCGATTAGCTTGACGGTTATTTTGACTGTGGGGATGGGGAAGATTTTAAAGAGAAAGGCCTTGGTTAGAAAATTATTGGCAGCTGAGACTTTGGGTGGAGTGGATGTGGCTTGTTTAGACAAAACAGGAACGATTACCGTGGGTGAAATGGAGGCAATAGGAGGGGTGATTGATCCTAATGCTACGATACTGGAAAGGTTGGAGTGTGGAAAGACGGTGACTTGCGACTGGTTGGTTAAAGGGTCTGTGTTGTGTAATGATTTAAGAGACCCACTAGAAACGGCTATGGAAAAATGGGCAAAGGATGGTTTGAAAGAAAGTTTTAATAAAAAACACCCAAGGATTGATGGTCTACCATTTGATCATAAGTATAAATACATTGTTACGTTACATGATTTTGTAGACGAGAAGGGTCAAGTGGAGTTTATTAGTGGGGCACCGGAAGTGGTTTTGGAGAAGTGTGAGGTCGACAAAAAAGGCATGAAGGATTGGGAAAAGGCGTTTAAAAAATTGGGGAGCAAAGGATATCGATTGGTTGGTTTTGGATATAAAAAGACTAAGGGTAAGAAGAAGTTAGATAGGGATCAAGTCAAGGATTATACGTGGGTTGGTGTGGTTGTTTATGAAGATCCGGTGAGAGAAGGTGTAAAGAATTCATTGGAGCAGGCAAAAAAGGCGGGGATAGATGTGAAGGTAATCACAGGTGATTATAAGGAAACTGCTTGGGCGGTGATAAATCAAGCGGGGTTGGTGAAAGAAAAATTAGACGAAGATCGAGTAATGGTTGGGAGTGACTTGGTTGGGCTAAAAGATAAGGTGATTCCTGAGAGCTTAATGAAGAGAGTGCAAAAGACAATTCTTTTTGCCAGAATCACACCAGAACAGAAACTTCTGGTTGTTAAGATACTACAAGACATGGGCCATACAGTAGCGATGACGGGTGATGGAGTAAATGATGCACCAGCATTGGGTCAAGCGGATATTGGAATAGTGGTCAATGGAGCTAGTGACGTGGCCAGAGAAACTGCGGACATGGTACTATTGGATAATAATTTCGATACAATTTTAGCAGCGGTAGAAGAAGGTAGGGGAATATTTGATAATCTTAAAAAGGTTCTATTATATCTTTTGGCAGATGCATTTGCTGAGATCTTGTTGATAATAATAAGCTTACTGCTGTCTTGGCCGTTACCTTTATTGGCGGTACAGATTTTATGGATTAATCTGGTTAGTGATGGTTTTCCTTATTTAGCGTTGACTGTTGAACCAAAGGATCAGGGGTTGCTTCTTAGAAAACCTTTACATAAAAATGTGAAGATATTAGACAAGGAAATGCTTTGGTTGATTGGGACGATATCTGTAGTCGCGGGAGTTATGACTCTGGGGATTTTTGGTTGGTATTTCTTTGTTTTAGGGAAGTCACTAGAGTTGTCAAGAACACTGGCATTTACAATGTTGGGAGTTAACTCATTGTTTTATGTATTTTCTTCGAGATCTTTAACAAAGCCAATTTGGAAAGTGAATTTTTTCCAGAACAAGTGGTTGATTTGGGGAGTTCTTGCGGGGATGGTAATGCAGCTATCAGCTGTATATGTTCCAGTACTGCAGAAGATATTTAGGACGGTCCCCTTAGGTATTTATGATCTGGCTCTGGTGCTTGGTGGGTCTTTGTTTCTAGTACTTGTTGTGGAAGTGGTTAAAGAGATATTTTTACATAAAGAGCAAGTCAAAAGGTAGGTAGACTGTGGTTTAATGAAGATATGCTTTTTGATATTTTAGGAATTATTGTTTCTAGTGTTTTTTTAATACTCTCTACGAGAGTGGCGGTTGGAGCTTTTGAGAAGTTGGTCGTAAAGCTTAAGGTTGATGGTTTGGTGTTGGCGGCTATCATGGTGGCCTTGTCTACTAGTTTGCCGGAGTTGTTTGTGGGAATTGCTGCAGCACTAGAGGGAACACCAGAGATTTCTTTGGGGAATGTGTTGGGGAGTAATGTGGCAAACGTGTCCTTAGTTATTGGTGGGGCAAGTCTTTTGGCTGGATCTGTTTCTGTTGTAGGTGATTTTATGAAGAGGGAGTTTGTTGCAGCCTTTTTGGCTGGATTGATGCCGTTGTTGTTAATACTGGATGGGAAATTGTCGCGATTGGATGGAGTTATTTTACTGGTAGCTTATGCGTTTTACATTAGAGATGTGGTAATTGCCGGTAAGCATAAAAGTTTGGCGGAAAAGGGTGTTAAAAAACATGGGTTGTTTACGAGATTGAAATGGATACATAATAACCATGTGGATGGTTGGGCAGTGAAGTTAATGTTGGGTGTAGCTGGTGTGATTGTTGGGGCAGACTTGTTAGTTAGATTTGCTTCTGGTTTGGCGACTGACTTAGGTGTGCCGGCATTTTTAATTGGAATACTGGTAGTGTCTGTGGGCACTAGCTTGCCAGAGCTGGTTTTAGAGACTCAGGCAATAAAGAGAAAAGATGTTGCTCTCGTGTTTGGAGACCTTTTGGGTAGCACTGTAGCAAACTCTACTTTGATTATTGGTATAACTACGTTAATTCATCCAATTGAGATCACTAAGGTATCTAAGTATGCTGTTGCAGGAGGTAGTTTTATTGTGGTGTTTAGTTTGCTTTGGGCATTTTCTATGACTAAGAAAAAATTGGATAGGTGGGAAGCGTTAGTTCTTTTGGGACTTTATGTAATGTTTGTGGGTTTGGAGTTAGTGGTGGGTTAGAGATTGTTGTTTTCAAAGAGAGTGATAAGAGATTTTATTTTTTCTTTTAGTTTTGCTTGCTTGCTGGTTAAGCTTAAAGCTGTTTGGATCTTTTCTAGAAGACTGTTGGTAGTTTGGTCTCCGGTAAAGGTGTGGCCACCCATAGGGTATTCTTTTTTATCTATGTTTTTTTGACTTAATATCTTAAGGTGTAGTTTGGCGTATTGTTGGAGTGATCTTATTTTTCCGCTTTTTCTGAAACGCCTAAGAGAGAATGTAAAACGAGGGGTTTTATAGATTGTAAATCGAAACCCTTTTTTGGCAGCTCGTCTAACAAATTCGCCGTCTTCAGCAAAAGGAATAGATGGGTTAAAACCACCGATTTTTGAAAATATAGATCTGCGACACCCTATCAGGGCGCCAAGCGCAGCTTGATATTCGATTAAGTTGGATGCTTCGATTCCTACATTAATAAGGGAGGCGACAGCTTTGTCTGCTGGCTTGTCTGTATCTGATATGCACCAATTAGTAAACACATCTGTTGGTTTTCTACTAAGGTTGTATTTGACACCCTCTAAAAAATAACTTGGTAGTCTGTTGTCTGCATCGTTGAAAAAGAGGTACTTACCTTTAGCTACTTTAGCACCTAAGTTTCTTTGTGTGGAGACATTTCTTTGTTTAGAATTGGTAATAGTTAGTCGGGGAAGTTTTTTAGCGAAGCCTTTAGCTTTTTCCACAGTTTTGTCTTCAGAGTGACCATCTACCAGGATGATTTCAAAATTTTTAAAAGTTTGATTAGCCAAGTCTTCAAGAAGAAGGGGTAGGGCAACCTCTTCGTTTAAGGCAGGAATGATGATTGAGAAATATGGTCTCATATTTTGCATAGGTATATTTTATACTGTAGGAATGTCTAATAAAAGGAATGTAAGTGTAGTGGTGCCGGTTTTAAATGAAGAAAAATTGTTACCTGGGATGTTTGATAGTCTATTAAAACAGATTGAGTTGCCTAATGAGGTACTGGTGGTTGATGGAAAGTCGAGTGATAAAACACCAGAGATTTGTGTAGAGTATGGTAAAAAATTTAAGAAGCTGGGGGTAAAATTTAGGGTGTTGATTGAGAAAAAGCCTGGAATAATTAGAGCAAGAGATCTGGGAACTAGACAGGCTGTAAGTGAGGTAATATCCTCGATGGATGCTGATGCGGTTTATCCTAGGGATTATTTAAAGATAGCTTTGAGTTGTTTTTCTCATGATAAGGTGGTGGGAGTGTCTGGTAAAAATGAAGTGGTCGATCCGGCATGGTTTGTGGTTGTGGAGCGACGATTGCAAGAGTGGAGAGATATAGTTATGTTTAAGTTAATAAAGACAATTTATTTTCCGCGAGCGTCAAATTTGTTGTTTTTAAAGTCGGTGTATCTTAAGTCTGGAGGAATGGATGTAGAAATAAGATCGGCTGAAGATGAGTGGGGTATGGCAAAGTTATTGAATCGCTTTGGGAAAGTATATTTTGACGGAAGACTTAAGGTCCTTACCTCTGGAAGGAGAATGAAGCAAGGTTTCTTGGTTTTTATCTTTAAGACTGTTATTTGGGATTATTGGTTGGGGTATTTTAGAGGCAAGTATTTAAGACATAGAGTAAGGTATGATCGAGTAGACTAGAATATGACTATGAAGTTAGTTGCAGGACTAGGAAATCCAGGAGAGAAATATAAAAACACAAGACATAATGTGGGTTTTATGTTTTTGGATAAGTTAGTAGGGGATCAGGATTGGGAAGAGAGTAAAAAGATTTTATTGGTGAAGCCTATGAAGTTTATGAATAAGAGTGGAGAAGAAGTAGCTAAGAGAAAGAATTTTTATAAAATTGATTTAGATGATGTCTATGTGGTGCATGATGACTTAGATCTTAAGTTAGGAGAGTTCAAGATTCAAAAAGGGGTGGGTCCCAAGGTTCATAATGGAGTTTCTTCAGTAGAAAATCATTTGGGAAGTAAAGAGTTTTGGCGAGTGAGAGTTGGGATAGATAATAGGGATGGGGATAGAAAAATATCTGGAGAAGATTATGTGTTGGGGCGGTTTCGAAAACAAGAGATGGAAATTCTAGTAGAGGTTTTAGGAAAAGCAATAAAAGAAGTAAAGGAGGTGTTATGCATTTAAGTGATAGATTAGGGTCACGTGCGGGTAGATTGGACTCTTTGAACTCGATGTACTGGAATGTGTTTTTGAGGGGAATCGGGACGTCTTTGATGGGTCTTTTTGTGCCGGTATATATCTTTCTAATTGGAAAGGATATGGGTGGAGTGGTGACTGGTTTGAGGTTGCTTGTATTGTATTTAATCATCCAAAGGGTGTTGCTTTTTTTGGTGACGATACCGATGGTTAAGCTAGTTGAGAGATTGGGGTTTAGAGTCTCTGTGTTGCTGGGTAGTTCTTTTTTAGTACTTTATTATTTGGTTCCAATTTGGGGAGGGGAGAGTGTTTGGGCGGTAGTGATGATGGCTTTGGTCGCGGTGGTGTCTATACCTTTGTACTGGTTGTCTAGACACTCACTTTTGTCTGGGGACGGAGTTAGTGGTAAGCTTGGTAAGCAAGTAGGTATGGTGACTCTTTTGGATCGGGGGGCGGGGATTTTGGCACCGGTGGTGGGTGGAGTGGTGGTTACGTTGTTTGGATTTAAGGTCTTGTTTGCTTTGGGGGCGGTGATGGTGATGTTTTCTTGTGTGCCGCTTTTTTACATGAAGCATCATACGAAGGATGGTCAGATTAGTTGGAAGAGTTTTTTGGAGTGGATAGGAGATAAAGACAAGAAACACCTAGGGAAGGCGTTTGCGGGGGAGGGAATAGATGGGGCGGTAAGTGGATTTTTTTGGCCGGTGTACGTATTTGTATTGGTTGGTAGTCTGGAAGTTTTGGGTGGGTTGACGTCTTTATCTTTGTTGGCGGCTATGGTGACGACATACTTGGCGGGTAGATTGTTTGATAAAAGTAGAGCAAAAGGAGGACTAGAAGATGAAAAAGCATACTGGTGGTCTGGAGGAGTAGTGTCTGTGTTGAGGGTTTTGCGGGCTTCTGTTTCTAGTGTTTTTGGGCTGTTGGGAGTAGACGTTTTGACTAAGATCTTGTCTGCCTATTACTGGGTGCCGTATGGTGGATATCTATACTCTGCCGGTAAGGTAAATGGTGGTTTGAAGCTTTATGCATACAGGGAGATGGTGTACTCCTTGTTTGTGGTTGTGGTAGCGGTGGCTATATTTTTTGTGTCTGCCTTTTCGTGGCGCTGGTGGGGAATATTTGGAGTTTCGGCCGTGGGGATTTGGTTAACAATGGGGCTGGCTAAGGAGAGTTGAATATGAAAAAGAAAGCCTTTAATTCTATGCAGCAGGTTTTGGACAAGTACACAGATGAAATGGAACAGCAGGGTGGTAAGCAAAGGCGAATTAGCAGAGAGTGGCAAGACTATGCATACAGGTTGGCTTTGGAGCTTGAAGACACTGCTCATACGAGCTTGTATATGAGATTGGCAAAAAATACTCCAAGACATCTACTGGAGGACACCAAGAATTTCGTTAAGGATGCTAGAGATGTTAAGAGTAAGGGGAGGTTATTTATGTGGAAGCTGAAGCAGTTAAAGGAAGAAAAAAAGAAAAAGGCCTGAAATTTTCTGTTAAAGTTAAGGTATGGAGAGCAAGAAGGTTGTTTGGCATCAGGTAGTACTTTTTTCGTTGATGCTTCTTTTGACTGGCTGGAGATTAATGTCTGGTGAATGGGTCATGGGGATAGGAGTGTTATGGTGGTGGTTAGGTGGAGTGTTAGGGTTTGTATTCGTGTTTTTTGATTGGTTGATTCAACTTATGGTTATGGAGCCTAAGAGAGTGTTTGATGTGAAGCTTAAGAAAGCACTTAAGGGAGAGAATATTAAGACGGGAGTAGCGTTTGCTTTGGAGGAAAGACAGAAGAAGTCAGAACTAGTAATGAAGAGTGCCTTTTTCTTGTTGGCGTGGTTAGTGCTAGGATTTTTTACCTTGAGTAGTGTGGCGAGTGCTTTTTCTAGAGGTTTTATGTTGGGGTTGGGGACACACTTGATGTTTGATTTAGCATGGGATTATTTTAAGAAACCAGAAAAGCTTGATAACTGGTTTTGGATGATTAAGAGGAGTTTGGGAATGGAGGAGAAACGATGGTTTGTGTGGGTTGTGTTGGTTTTGTATTCATTGATTGCGAGAGGATTGTAGTAGTTGACAAACATGTAAAAGGCGTATACCATGGGGGGTATATGGCAGATAAGAAAAAGTTGACTACTAATTTGAAAAGAATACAGGGTCAGGTGGGTGGAATTACGAAAATGATAGAGTCGGATAAAAGCTGTGAGGCAATCTTGACACAGATCTCGGCAGCAATTAGCTCTCTTAAGGGTGTGGGTAAAAATCTTTTGGTGGATGAGGCAGAGAAGTGCGGTTCTTCTTCTCAGTCTAAGGAAAACTATGCTAAGCTTTTGAAGAGGTATTTGTAAGATTAATAATTAAATAATATAAATAAAATGAATATAGTACATGTTGGTGATAAGGATTTTGAGGAGAAGGTTGTAAAGGCCAAGATGCCTGTGTTGTTAGATTTTTTTGCAGAATGGTGTGGTCCGTGCAAGATGGCGGCTCCAGTATTGGAGGAGTTAGCAGGAGAGTATAAGGATAAAGTGGTTGTTGGAAAGTTGGATGTTGATCAAAACCAAGAGACGGCGAGTAAGTTGGGGGTAATGAGTATTCCAACGATTATTATGTTTAAGGATGGTAAGGAAGTAGATAGGAAAGTAGGTTTTGCTGGTAAAGCAGGCTATGAGGAAATGATTAAAAAACAAGTTTAAAAAAATGAGTGATGTAATCATTATTGGTGCTGGTCCTTCTGGATATGCAGCTGGTATTTACTTATCTAGGGCTGGTTTAAAACCTTTAATGTTGGCAGGTGAGAAAGCAGGTGGTCAGTTGATGTTGACTACAGAGGTAGAGAACTATCCGGGATTTTCTGCTGGAATCATGGGACCTAAGTTAATGGAGGAAATGCGAGCTCAAGCGGTGAAGTTTGGAGCAGAGATAGAAAACAAAAATGTGTCTAAGGTTGATTTTAAAGGAGATCTAAAAAAAGTTTGGGTGGGTGATAAGGAGTATGAAACGAAGGCAGTAATTATCTCGACTGGAGCAAGAGCGAGGATGCTTAATGTCGGAGAAGAAAAGCTTTTGGGGAAAGGTGTAAGCACTTGTGCAGTATGTGATGCTGCTTTTTTTAAAGAGAAAGTAACTTATGTGGTAGGTGGTGGGGATGCGGCAATGGAAGAGGTAATGGCTTTAAAAAGACAGACTAAGAATGTGGGTTTGATTTATCGAGGTGATAAGTTGAGGGCAAGTAAGGTGATGCAAGATAAGGTTTTGGGTGATGGAAAGGTTGAGGTTTTGTGGAACAGTGAGGTGGTTGGAGTAGAAGGTGAGTCTAAACTAGAGAAGGTAGAGATAAAGAATAATAAAACTGGAGAAGAAAAAGACTTACCGGCTGATGGTTTGTTTTTGGCTATTGGACACTTACCAGAGACCAGTTTATTTAAGGGAGTATTAGAGTTAGATGAAAAAGGTTTTTTGGTGACACAGATGACTAAGAGCGAGGTAGACAACAAAGAGCTCTGGTTGACAGGTTTACCAACCCAGACAAGCGTTAAGGGTGTGTTCGGAGCGGGAGACGTGGTAGATTTTAGGTACAGACAGGCCGTAACGGCAGCAGGAATGGGAGTTCAGGCAGCTTTGGATGTTGAGAAGCACCTAACGGGTTCGGTGAGTGGATATTGATTGAAGGTGGGAATTTTTTTTGACTGATATATTTTTGTGAATAGTAAAATAGTAACTTGACAACCTATATTGTATGGTATAAAGTATCAGCTACGTACTTTGAAAGCCGCGGCCGCCTCGGGGTGGGGCAACGGTCTGTAAAACCGTCACTGATGGGTTCGACTCCCATTCGCGGCATGTCCTTATACTAAGGGAAAGAAATAATCGCGTAATTTTTCGCTTTTATTTTCTTTCCCTTTTTTCTTTTGCTTGACAGTCTTGAGTATGTACTGTAAAGTAGTTTAACTTTGAAAATATATTGAGAAAGGCTATGAAGGAGATGCAGTAGGCTTTTTAAGGTGACAGAAGAGAATCAACGGTTGGTGAAAGTTGATCGAACTTAAAAAGGATGAATTACTCTCTGGAGCTTGAAACAATTAAATTGTTTCCGGGTGTGCCCGTTAAAGCACTGAAGCTCTTGTCACCTTTTAGGTAAACAGAGAGAGTTATTAAGGTAAAAAATAGTAATATTTTTTACAATAGCAAGGTGGTACCGTTTTCTTAAAGAAAGAGAACCCTTGTTTATTCTTGTTCTATACGAGAGTAAGCAAGGGTTTTTTTGTACCTAAAATTATTAATAAAATATAAAAAAATGAAAAAAGAAATGTTTGACAAAGAAGTTTTGCGGTCAGAATTGCTGTCTGAACCAGTTTTAAAAATAATACTGGAAGAGATCCAAGTTGAGGTTGATCAGAACCCAGTTTTAGCGGAAAAATTAGTATGGGTTGGGGTATCTGGAAGTAAAGCTAGAAAAGCTGGGTTGGAAGGTAGGGATGGAGTATTAAGCGATGATGATCTGGTAATGCTTCTAGATGGAGCAACCAAAGAAGATCCTTTATCTATGGAAGCTTATGGTGCTCTATTGGAGGTATTAAATAGATCTACAGAACGATTGATCTTAGAAGAAAAAATAGTACCGGTATTTGCCTCGACCATTAGACTGGAAGATGCTCAGATGGCGATAGCTAAGTTGATGAATGATGCTGGCCTGAAGTTGCAAATGGTTCATTCACTGATATATTCTTCACCAGAGACGGCCTTGGCCTTTGAACCACCACTATTGGTTAGAGGTCTTTTTGGTCAGTCATTGGGAATCTGGGGTGATGATACAGCTGCTGAAAGAGTGGTTGAAATGCTAGATGGAGACGTTCAACCTAAGAATTTATCTTTGACTTCTGGTGGTTTAGATGGAATTAGTGATAACTTTAGGATGTTGGTGACTAACAAACATATACTGCCAAAGTTATTTCTTGGCCCTCAAGTGGTTCATGTTTTGGATTACACTTTTAAGTGGAAGATGGCAGAGATTGCAAACAAGAAAAATGGGATAGAGTGTGGGACATGGGATGAGATTTTGGAGAATTTTCCCACAGAGAATGGTGGGGGAGATCTAATAGATTTAATTAATCTAGTGAGAGATCTGAGGTCTCAAGAAGATGATGTTGATCTGTCTGAGTTAGAAGATGTTTGTAGATTGGCGATTGGTTTATGGCCAACTTTAGTAAGTTTTGAGCAATAATGAAAACTAAATTTTTAGGAACTGCTGCTAATGGAGGTCTACCCCAACTTGATTGTGGGTGTCTAAATTGTGTGGCAGCGAGTAAAAAGAAGAATTTACGTAGGTTGCGTAGTAGTTTGTTGGTAAGGACTGGTGATAAAAAGATTGTCTTGGATTGTGGTCCTGATTTCAGACAACAAATGTTAACAGAAGGTTTGAGGCTACAAGAGATTGACTTGATTGTAGTCACACATTTGCATTGGGATCATTTTGGTGGGTTAATGGAGTTGGCAGGGGGAAAACCATCAAGCGTACCTGTTTTGATGTCCAAAAAAAATAAGAAAATACTAATGATGAGAGATGAAATTAAGTTTTTAGTTGATGCGAAGTTTGTTAGGTTGGTGAGTGAGATTGAAGGAAAAGGAATAGGAGTTGAGTTGTTTGAGGTTCCACATGACCCAAATTTTCCAACAGATGCAGTAATTGTTCATGGAGATAATAAACAAGTTTGGTATTCTCCTGATGTGGCCAAGATTACAGGCGAGATGTTGGATAGGATGGAAGCCGTGGATCAAATAATTTTTGATGCGACTTTTTTAAATGAAGATAATTTTCCAGCTAAGAAATTTAATCATATAACCATAGAGGAGTCTGCACCAGTGTTAGTTAAATTAAAGAAAGAAATAATTTTTAGCCACATAAATCATTCTGAGGATTTGGTGAAAATGGAAAGGTTTTTAGATAGATTTAACTTTGTATTGGCTAAAGATGGGATGGAGATTGATGATTAATAATTGGTAGAATATATATATGATAAAAAAAGGATTTGTAAAGGAGCTTAAGTGGAGAGGTTTGGTATATGATATGACGCCGGGATTAGATAGTGCGTTTGATAAAGGATCAACTCTATATATTGGAATTGATCCTACGGGAGACAGTTTACATATTGGCCACTTGATGGGTCTGGTGATGCTTAAGAGAGCAGTTCAATATGGTAATAAGGCAATTGTTATCGTTGGTGGTGGAACTTCTTTAATTGGTGATCCAAGTGGTAAAGATAAAGAAAGACCGGTGGTAGAAAGCAGTGTGATTGAAAAAAATAAGAAAAATTTAAAGAAACAGGTTTCCAGATTTATAGAATTTGGTGATGGAAAAGCAAAGATGATTGATAATGTTGATTGGTTGGGTAAAGTGAAGCTGATTGACTTTTTGAGGGAAATTGGGAAACACATGTCTGTTTCTGAGATGATGAGTAAGGATTCAGTGAAGGAGAGATTGGGAAGAGCGCAAGGGTTGTCTTATGCAGAATTTACTTACCAGTTACTGCAAGCTTTTGATTTTCTTGAGTTGTTTGGTCAATATGGTTGTAATGTGCAAGTTGGTGGTTCTGATCAATGGGGAAATATTTTACAGGGGGTGGAGTTAATTAGAAAAAAAACTAGTGGTAAAGCGCATGGATTATCCTTTCCTTTAATCACCGATCCAAAGACCGGTAAGAAGTTTGGAAAAACAGCTGCAGGAGCCGCTATTTGGTTAGATAAAGAAAAAACTCATCCGTTTGATTTTTATCAATTTTTAGTTAATGTGAGTGATGATTTAGCTCCTACATTGATGCGTTTCTTTTCGTTTCAAACTAAACAAAAAATAGAAGAAATTGAAAAAAAATGGAATAAAAACAAGGGAAAGAGATTAATGCAAAGAGAGTTGGCCTTTGAACTAACAAGTTTGGTTCATGGAGAAAAAATGGCAAAACAAGCAGAAAAAATCGCAGAGATTTTGTTTAATAAAGGAGTAATGGAATTAACCGTTTCTGACTTTAACTTTATAAAAGAATCTTTACCAAACTTTAAACTGAAGGGGAAATTAGATTTAGTAGATGCATTATTAAAGTTAGGGTTGACCTCATCTAAAGGAGAAGGACGAAGATTGATAAAGCAAAAAGGCGTGTCTTGTGAAATGTTTCATAAAAGATTTTTCTTAATAAGAAAAGGTAAAAAAGATTACGGAATAGTAGATGTTCTTTAATGATTTAAAGTGGCCCTTGACAAATGAATATTGTGTCATGTAAGCTAATGTGGCTTTTATGAAAACAAAATATAAGTACATCTATTATTATAAAGAAGAGCTTAATTAGCGCGCCAACGGGCGCGTTTTTTTTATTAAAAATTAAAAAAAATGACTAAACAAGAAAAAGAAATAAATGGGATTGCTCAAGCAAGGGAATATTTTGTCGATCCAAGAAGTGTGAAGTCGGCAGAAGACTTAGCTGAATTAGGAAGTGAGGCTATTAAAGTGATGGCTCAGATATATACTTCTGGTGGTGATCTTGACAAGATGGATAAAAAGACCTCTAAGTGGTTGCTGGACAGTGAAGGAAAATCTGATGGGTTAACTGAAGTAATCAGGGCAATGTTGTTTAATGAAGCAGGAACAAGAAGATTTGATCATAAATTTATGGGACAAATTCACCCACAAGGAAATAAAGTGGGTATTTTAGGGAACTTGATCGCTGCGTATATGAATACCAACACAATTGTTAAGGAAGTGTCAATGGCAGAAAATATGATGGAAGTTTTAAAAGAACGTGGTTTATTTTCCTTGGGAGACATCTTTGGAGTAGGACCTGACTGGAGCGGTAAGGTAAGTAGAGTTCTGTTTGAGTTTGGTTGTGAGGACCTAAGGGACTTACATTACAAGTTTGGTAGTGGAGCATTGACCCCTGTAAGATTGGCTGGTTTTTTAGATGAGATAGGGATTGATAAGGAGAGTTTGGGATTAGTGAGTGTAAGTTTATCGGGTTCCAATAGGCAAGGGTTGTTGGCAGAGGTTACAGAAATGATAACTTCTATTGGGGGTGATATCGTTAATCTAAAGTTGGTTTGGGAAGATGAAGATAAATACAGATTAAGGTTTGTGGTGGATGGATTATCTGATAGGGAAAGTGAGTTGTTGAGCTTATTAGCAGAGGGGGGTGGATTGGAAGAGATCCAGGTTGTCTAGGAAGTTTTTAGCCCTAACTCTTTAAGTTGTTCTTTAGTGGCTTTGGATGGAGCGTTTAAAACTGATGTTTGACCGGAGGCGGAGGTAGGAAAGGCCATGACTTCTCTAATACTTGGTTCACCGAGAAGGGCCATTAGGAGTCTGTCTAGGCCGGGAGCTATACCACCATGAGGAGGAACGCCGTACTTAAAGGCGGTCAACATGTGTTCAAACTCTTGTTTTTGTTTTTCTGAGAAACCAATAAGGTCGAAGATTTTTTCTTGGACTTTAGGATCATGGATACGAATACTACCACCACCAACTTCTAGTCCATTTAGAACTAGGTCGTGCTGGAGACCTCTAACTTTGGTGGGGTCTTGGTTTAAAAGCTTAATGTCGTCTGGATGGGGAGCGGTGAACATGTGGTGGCTGGGGGCAAACTGGGCTTTACCTGAGCCGTGGAAAAAGTCGTCAGTTTTTTGTTCGGTAAACAAGGGGAAGTCCACTATCCAAGCAAAGGCGAGTTCGTCTTTGTCTTTTTTATTACTTCTTAGGTCTGGTTTGTCTGAGCCATATTTTTTTATTGCTTCTTGGTGAGGGATTCTAGGCCAAGGGGTTTCTTTTATTTTTTTATTAGGGAAGATTTCTTTGACTAGTTGGGTAAACATCTTTTCGGTTAAATTGAGGATGTCTTCTTGGGTAACAAAAGACATTTCCATATCTAGTTGGGTGAACTCACCGTAAGCTCTGTCTGCTCTTGGATCTTCGTCTCTAAACACGCGAGCAAACTGAAAGTAGTTTTCTATTCCGGCAACCATTAAAAGTTGTTTATATTGTTGGGGGGATTGGGGGAGGGCATAGAAGCTACCTGATTGGAGACGGCTGGGGACTATAAAGTCACGGGCACCTTCTGGAGTGGTTTTGGTTAGGATGGGGGTTTCTATTTCTATGAAGTCTTCTTTTTGAAGGAAGTTTCTTATGAACTGGGTGACTTGGGATCTTACTTTCAAGTTTTTTGCCATACGAGGGCGGCGAAGGTCTAGGTATCTGTATTTGTTTCTTACTTTCTCGTCTATATCGTAACCCTCTGTGTTAATTGGAAGAGGAAGTTCTTGGGATTTACTGATGATGGTTAGTTTTTCTACTTCTAGTTCAACTGTGCCGGTTTCAAGATTGGGGTTTGCTAGTTTTTCTGGTCTTTTTTTAACTAAACCTAATATTTCTACTACATCTTCTGAACCTAACTTGGGCAGGCCTTGACCGACTATTTGTATAGTGCCGGATCGGTCCCTTAGGTCCAAAAAAGTAATTTTGCCGTGGTCACGAATAGAGTCTACCCAACCCTTTAAAGTTATTTTTTCGCCGATTAAGGTTGGGGTTTGGTTTATGAGGGTTCTTTCCATAGGTCATATTGTATACTTTCTCTGGTTATGAATGAAGTGGTGAGAATGAGAAAAAGGTTGTGCGGGATGTATCATGTTTTTTAAAGTTGCAGGCGAGATAAATTCGCGTGTTATACTGTGAGAGTAAATGAAACAATACTGGGCAGTTAGTTTCGATGGAGGAATTTTTCCCTCTGCAAAAAGAGGTGGGGGATTAGGCCGCGTAAAACGCGGTCTTTTTTGTGTTGGCATAGACTATCCTCTTCCTATTATGTCTTATAGCTTGACAAATGGTATTTAGTAATTTAATATAGGTTTATATGACAGAAAGAAGAGAAAATAGAAGAGAAAATGGGGATGGAGGGTTCGATAGAAAAGATTTTTTGAATTTAGTGAAGATTGTGGGTGCAGCCGCTGTATTAACGGCTTGTAGCTTGGAAATTGATGGTACTTCTCAGGTTGATATCGATGAGTCTTTGAATGACCCAGTAGCCACAGAAGTATCACCTAGGGAGATTTTTTCGGCCGATATGAAAGAGAACGAGAGTTTTAATGTTAGTGAGTTCAAGTTGGAAACAGGAATTGAGTTGGCAGATGAGCAAATAGCTTCGTTTGTGGTTGAGGTTAAGGGTGTGGAATTTAGTTTTGTGGCATTGCCTGCTGTGTTAGATGCGGAAGGGAATGTTACAAGCGAAGAAAGACTGTTTTTCCAAGATGAATCATGGGAGGATTTGTTTAAAGGAGTTAATGAGTCTGGGGATTTAGTTGTGTGGCAGACCCCTGACTGGTTTTCAGAACTAGGAGCAGAAGCGGTGTTGTGGTATCCAGCAACGCAAGCAGGTTGGGAGTCGACAGAGACAGGGATAGCTACTTTTGCACCACCAAAGAACATGGAAGGATTGATTGATGGTTATGGCAGAGACCTTGATGGAGGAATTGTTATTCCAAAAGACGTCTTTTTGGATAGAGCGGGGAAAGCTTTGAATGCTTCAGCTCCGGTGGAATGGGTGGGAGCAGACCGATTGAGGGAGCTTCAGTCTAGGTTGGGAAATGTGGTAAGTGTGAAGATTATTGATGGCAAGAATATGTTGATGTATAAGAGTGTGGTAGTAGGAGAGTTTATGAGTGGGAATGAGATAGGTGTGGCGGTTGATGGAGAAGTGGTAAATATTTTAGACGGGAGTTTGGAGCTTGGAAAAGATAGTAATTTACTGTCCATTAATAAAGAAAGAACCGAGGAGATGGGTAAGGATTGGGTAGAGTGGGTGTGGACGAAAGATGGAGAGAGATTGGAAGTACCTGAGCCGGTTGTAGGATTGCCTAAAACCCTAGAAGAGGCTCAAGTTATTAATGAAAATATCCTTGATTTTTATATGCCCAAGCTTACGGCTGCGGAGAAGGCGTATCTAGATGAGAATGGTTGGGGGAGTAATAACTTTTTTTTAACCAAACCTGATTATTATATTCCAGGTCTTCCTTTTTTTACTAGAGATGCATGGGTAGGAACCGGTAGTGATATATCCAAAACTGGTGAGGAAAATCTAACTGTGGTAGGGTTGACGAAAGTGCTTTTAAATGATGGCGTAGAGTTACTGATGTATAGTGTTCCTGGTCAGGTTCAAGATTATGATTTTGGGCAATATGGTGGGGAGAAGATGATTTTTCATTTTGCTTATAATAATGAAGCATTGTATGATTGGCTAGACCCCGTACAAGGTACTAGTTTTTATTCTTATGCATTAGAACATTATGAACCAAAATCTATTCTTGATCAGATGAATCAAGGTTTGAAGTTTTCTATAATCAGGACATTTTTTTCTACTGATAGGGATGGCGATCAGGGCGCAAGCCCGGAAGATGCAGGCTCTCCTCAGTGGAGTTATGTTACTAGGTTTCTTGAGAAGATGGATGAGAGATTAGATTTTAGCAAGATATATGATAAGGAGATGTTTTACCCAGATGGAGATATGGATGTTTCTAGAGAGCAGATAGAGGGAATGCAGGAGATAATGTGGCCGGTAGTTTTTGTGAAAGCAGGTAAGTAGAGGAAAAATACATTCTTGGTGTTGCTGTATGGTGGGGATTTGTATAACATGGTGTTATGACTGGTATGAAGAAGTATTGGTGGATTTTACTTGTGATTTTGGTGGTGTCTTTCTTGGTGGTTGGCTGGTCTTACTATATGAAGAAGAACAAATGGAAAAAAGATGAGGGGTTGGTAAGGAGGATTCAGGACTTAACGCCAGGGGAGATGTGGGTAAGGGTGCGTGAGTGGGATGACAAAGACCTAACACTTTCTTTTTGGGACGAGATCAGTGGTGAGACTGGAGAGATGAGAATAGACTTTCAAAAAACTGTGGTTGTGGTGGGGGTGGTAGACAATGAGAAGGGTGAGGTGCAACAAAAGATATTGGCAAGCATGATATCTCCATATTGGGAGAAAGCCTTTTGTTCAGATGATTTTGTGGTCTTTAAACTTAAGGATTCCACCTATCTTTCCAAGAAGAGTGTTGGGGAGTTTACTAGTGAAGACGTGAAGAAGATTACAAATTTTGGTCCATCTAGATGCAGAAATTAAAACTTATTATTGCCATTTTGGTGATTGGGGTGCTTGGAAGCTTGGTAAGCCCCGCTCCAGTACAGGGGGCACTTCCATGTGGAGATATTGGTTGGCAGTGTGGCATTAGTTCTCCTAACTGTTGGGATGAGTATTGTTCTTCTAGTTGTAGTAGTGGTTGTTCCTCTATTTCTTGTTCTGGGGGCACGTGTAACTCGACTTGTACTCCCTATTGTGATGCTAATTGTGCATATGGTTGCTCTTCCGAATCTTGCTCTGGTGGGACATGCAATACTCCAACCTCTTGTACTGATTATTGTTGGGGTGGTTGTGCGTATGGTTGTTCGTCTGAAGATTGTGATGGTGGTGTGTGTAACGTAAGTCCCACACCTACTGATCCTCCCGCACCTACGGCTGCACCTACAATTTGTGTTAAAGATGAGCTTACTTGTATTGACGGATATGAATATAAGTGTAGTGCAGACAAGACTACATGGGATTATTTGAGGGCTTGCGCCTATGGTTGTGATACGATTAATGATGTATGTAGTGTTTCATCGTATTGTGAGGATATAAACTGTAGTTGTGATGCTGGTGGAGCCGAGGGTTATTTTGTTACATGTTGGAGTGATGAGACTCAACAAGAATGGCTTTGGGATGACTGCATAGCTTTTGACTCTGGATATACAAAAGATCAGTGTGTAGATCGTGTTGCGTCTGGTGATGCTTGTCATGCAGTGAGTGATACTTGTGGGGGGCTGGCTTCTTGTGTTCTTCCTTTAGTGTCGCGTATAGATAGTTGTGGTTGGCAGGAGTGTGGTGTTGCCTGTGAGCCACCGCCGGTGGATGGAGGTGGTAACCCAGTTTGTGTTGCTAGTTATCCGGTGAAGGCGGTGTTGAGCTTGCCGGTTAATGGAAGTTCTGTTGATGGTTTGAGTGTGGATTTGTCTTGGACTGTTTCAGCTGATTACGGCACGGGGTGTCCGCAGAGTAATGGTCAAACGGTGTACTTGGAAGCTGGGGATACGAGCCCTGACGTTTGGGTGACGTCTTTATTTGCTAACGAAAACTCATATACTGCAAGTGGGTTGGAAGGAAACACACAGTATTACTGGAGAGTGGTGGCTAGTAATGGATCTTTGGATATGTATTCGGATGTGTTCTCCTTTGTTACTCCAGGTGTGGTAACAGGGACTTTGTTTGATGCATCTGCGATCGATAATTGTTCTTTGATAGGGTCGGCACCAAAGATTTCTGGATCTCTAGTTAATATTGTGGGAGGAACAAGTTATGCGCCAGTAACGGATGCTTTGGGAGTGTATTCTCAGATAGTGAATACACCAGATAGTTATGTGGTGACACCGGTGGTAGTAGATCCGTATGTTTTGACTCCTAAATTAACTTGCCAGGGAACATCAGCTGACTTTGTGGTGGATGGGACAGGAGCCGTGACACTAGACTTTGGCTTTTGGAGGATCTACGGTGGTTGGTGGCAGGCTATTGGAGGAGATGTATATGGTGGTGGGGGGATAGAGAGTGTTGTCCCGGTTGATATACCTGCAAATGAAAGATACTTAATTAAAAATGATGCTAATGGAAACGGTGGACTAGCGCAGTATGGTACTGGAGGGGTAATTGAGCTGGGTGCTGGTGACGAGGTGTATGTAAGCGAGATAGGTTGGGAGGCAGAGAGTGGTTATGGTGGGCAGGATGTTAACTATGAGTACTACACGGCCAAGATGCAGGCGTTGGAGAAGACTGTCTGGGATGGTGTGGGTAAGCCAACGTATACTCCTGGTATAGATGGTTATGAAGTTTATACATACACAGGAGATGCGACGATTAACTTTGATGTAAGTGGTGGGGAGAGAATGGTGTTTATGGTAAATGGAAACGTGTCGGTAAGTAGCGATGTAACCGTTGCTTTGGGTAGTCATTTAACGGTTATCTCCTCCGGGATTATTACATTTGATAGTAATGTGGGAGTGGTCCAGGGTTGGTGGGTAGCAGATAGGATAGTGATTGAGTCAACTGGGGATACGGCTACTGAATTACAGTTTCAAGGACAGGGTAGTTTCATTGGTTGGGATGCGGTGGAGTTTAATAGAGATAGAGGAGTGACTAATAATACCGAGCCGGCTGAAGAATTTACTTACAGGGCTGATTTGATGATTAATGCTCCAAGAGCATTGAAGTTTTCTAGATACAAGTGGTTGGAGCAGGCGCCGTAAACAAGGTGGGGTTGACTGGGGTGGGGATAAAGGATAGTATTTAGTACATGATTAAAACTAAACAAACAAAAAAAGATTTTTCTAGTATTTATGTTCCGGTATTGGGAGGACTGCTTCTTCTAGCAGTGTTTTTTATAGGTAGACTTACTTCTCAGATGGAAGCTATGAAAAAAGGTGTTGGTGGTGGAGTAGTTGTTGGTCAACAAGAGGCTGCTGGGGCAGTAAACATTGGCCCTGTTGGACTTAAAGAAATGGCTAGTGATCTTGGTTTGAATAAAAATAAGTTTGAGTCATGTTTGGATGAGGGTAAGTTTGAACAAAGGGTAAAGGATGATTTGGCTTATGGTGGTGAAGTTGGAGTAAGTGGAACTCCGACATTTTTTATTAACAAAGTGATGGTAGTTGGATCTCAACCTCAGTCAATATTTGAGGCAGTAATTGATTATGAACTAGCTGGTGGTAACTGGGATAGCCCAACGGAAACCGTAGCTTCTTTGGTTGATGGTGATCCTCAGAATGGAGAGGTGACGATTGTCCCTGGTGAGATAAAAAAGGGTGTGGGGTCTATTAGGGGGAGTGATGGAGCGAGTGTAAAAATCGTGGAATTTTCCGATTTTGAGTGTCCGTTTTGTAAGAGAACAATCCCAACAATCGAGGCGTTGTTTGAGAAATATGGAGATAAGATTAGCTTGGAGTATAGGCATTTTCCCCTAGCTATCCATGCTAGTGCTCAGAAGGCTGCTGAAGCTAGTGAGTGTGCTGGTGAGCAAGGTAAATTCTGGGAGATGCATGACATGATCTTTGGGGTACAGGGTTGACAGCCTGGGAATAGGGCAAGGTAAAATATAGCTTATGCGAAAGTTTCTGACGGTTACCGGTATTTTAATGTTGTTTATATTAAGTCAACCTACTGTTGTTTTAGGAGAAGTTTTGGTGGAGAACGCTTTGGGAGAAGAGGTGATGATGGAAGAAGCAACAATGGCAGGACAAGTAGAAGTGGTAGCGGAAGTAGAGAAACCAAAAGAGAAGTTAACTGAACCTGAAGAAACTAAATCGAGATTGGAGCAGGTGTTGGATGGCCAGATAGTGGAAAGAACTTGGCCGTTCAATTTTTTTAAGGTAGCTATAAGGGAGGCTGTGAACAAAGGAGTACCACCTAACATGTTTGTTTTGGTGTTACTTTTTCCTTTGACAGCGGCTTTGGTGGCATTTTCTAGAAATGTAATGGGAGTTAAGGGTTTTGGTATCTTCATTCCAGCAGCGGTGTCTGTGGCTTTTTTGTCCACAGGAGTAGTTGTAGGAGTGATTTTGTTCTTGTCTATTCTTTTAACAGCTAGTTTGGCCAGAAGGTTAATACGCAGAATAAGGATGCAGTATTTCCCAAGAATGGCGATGATGATCTGGGCAGTGTCTTTGGCTGTTTTTGGACTTTTACTTGCTTCTCCTTGGTTGGGTGGTGGGAATAGTTTGCAGCAAGCAGGTATCTTTCCTATCTTATTGTTTGTGCTTTTGGCTGATCCATTTATTGAGGCTCAGATTCACAAGAGTACAAAGGTGGCTTTTGTGATGGCGGTAGAGACGGTGATATTGGCTTTGATAGCTTACTGGGTAATGAGTTCAGTGTGGCTTCAAGAAACTGTCTTGTTGCAACCAGAGTTAGCTATATTATCGGTAATGTTGGTGAACTATCTGATTAGTAGGTACAAGGGGTTGAGGTTGTTGGAGTTGTGGAGGTTTAAGAATATTTTAAAATAAATGGTAAAGACTAAAGATATTTTAGGGATAAATGCTCGTTCCAGTGAGTATTTAAGGTTGAATAAAAAGAGAGCTAGGTTGAGAGCTGATGATAAGTTGGTGACTAAGAAAATCTTGAAAAAGGCTGGTGTGCCACATCCAAAGCTTTTGGGGAAGGTAAAGAGCCAGGTGGATATTGAAAGGTTTGACTGGTTAAAACTTAAAGGTGGGTTTGTGATAAAACCAGTTCAAGGGTTAGAAGGTGGAGGGATTGTCTTGGTTAAAAGACCAGCAAAGTTGGCGGGTGAGTGGATATTGGTGGGTGGTAGGAAAGTGAGTACTGAGGATTTGAAACTTCATGCAATGGATATTGTTGAGGGTCGTTTTTCTAGAAATAATATTCCTGATACGGCTATGATTGAAGAGATAGTTAAGACTCACAGAAAATTTAAGAAAATCTCTTCTGGAGGAGCACCAGACGTTAGGATAATTGTGTTTAATAAGGTGCCTATCATGGCAATGTTGAGATTACCTACAGAGGAAAGTGGTGGTAAAGCAAATTTACATCAAGGAGCAATTGGGTTGGGAATTGATATTGCTACAGGAATTACTACGCATGGGGTTTATAAAGGACAAAGAATAAAGTACTTTCCAGGTACACAAAAGAAAGTAAATGGGATTACAGTGCCAGAGTGGAACAAGGTTTTAAGAATGGCGGTGGAGACGCAGATTGCTTCTGATTTAGGGTATCTGGCAGTAGATATGTTGATTGATCCGGATCTGGGCCCGCTGGTGTTGGAGCTTAATGATCAACCAGGTTTATCAATTCAAGTGGCGAACAAGTCGGGGTTGAAAAGAAGATTGAATAGGGTTGAGGGGTTGGATGTTGAAGATGCAAAAAAGGGTGTGAAGGTAGCTAAGGCCTTGTTTGCTAGTAGCTTTGCAAAGAGAGTAATAAGTTTACCAGATGATAAAACTAGTGTGGGCATCTTTGAGATGGCTAATATAAAGATAAGCAAGAAGAAGAGAGTAATGGTGGAAGCTAAAATTGATACGGGAGCATATGGTTCAAGTATGGATAGGAGTTTGGCTAAGGAATTGGGGCTTTTGGTGAAGGAAAATATACTGTGGGAAAAAAGATTTAAAAGTTCTCTGGGTACACAGAAGCGAGTAGTAATAAAATTAGTTTTTTGGCTTAAAGGAAGAAAAGTGGTTACACGAGCTAGTGTGACTAATAGAAAAGGATTGAGAAAAAAATTACTTATTGGCAGAAGAGATCTAAGGGGTTTTGTGGTGTTGCCAGATAAATTTAAGGATAGTAAGATTAGAGATCAAAGATGAGGATTGCATATTTTTATAGAGTTGATGTTTGGGGAACTAAAGAAAGGTTTGTAAAAGAAGCCTTGGATTTGGGTGTAGAGCTTGTACCCATCAGATATAGAGGGTTGAGTGTCAAACAAGAAAATGGAGATTGGCAGATTTACTTTAAGAAGCAAGCCTTGACGGAGTTTGATCTTTTTTATTTTCGAGCAGTGGGAAATGAGCTGGAGTGGAGTAAACTCTTGACCTTGTATGCTAAAAAAGAAGGTATTCCGGTAGTTGACGAGTATTTATTTACCCATGGGGCCTTAAGAAGGTTTAAGGCGGTAGCAGGAGTGATGATGGAAGAAGCTGGAGTTAGTTGCCCTAAAACTATATTTGTGGAAAGTGTCTACAGACTTAGGATGGAACTTAAGAATTGGGATTTTCCGGTGGTAGTGAAGCTTTCTCAGGGTGGACGTCATGGTATGGGTACATTTTGGATAAGAACAGAGGAGGACGTGGAAGAGATGATTGAGAAAGCCAAAGATAAGGATGGGAAACAGATGAGAGGATATTTAATACAACCATACATTCCCAATGACGGAGATTACCGATTGTTCGTGGTAGGTTATAAAACGTTAGGTGGATATAAGCGAATGCCAAAAGAAGAAAAAGTGGTGATGAATAAATCGATGGGGAAATCTGTTGGTTTATCAGACATACCAGAAGATGTGGTTAGAGAGGCAGAAAAAGCTTGTAAGGCACTGAAGGTAGAAGTGGCTGGAGTTGACCTAGTGAGAGATATGAAAACTGGGAAGGTTTATGTTATTGAGGTAAATGAAGCAGCTGAATACACTATTTTTGAAAAAAGAACTAAGAAAAATGCGGTGAAGGCGGTGGTGGAGCACTTAGTAAAAAGAAAAGAAAAATGAAGGAATCATTGGGGATTGGAAAGAAGATTGCGGTTGGTTTGTCTGGTGGAGTGGATAGTGCGGTGACGGCGTTGCTTTTAAAGAATCAAGGATATGAGGTGGTTGGGGTTCATCTTTACTGTTGGCCACCCAAGAGTGAGATAGAAAAGGATGGATTGAGCAGAGATGTTTGGATTAAAAAAAATGATTGCCGAGCAGATGAGGATAGGAAATCGGCTTTAAAGACGGCGTTGGAACTTCAAATTCCTTTTAAGGTGTTGGATTTTAGTGAGGAGTATAAGAAAAAGGTAATTGGATATTTTTACAGAGAGTACAAAGCTGGGAGAACCCCAAATCCTGATGTGATGTGTAATAGCGAGATTAAGTTTGGAATGTTTTTGGAGTGGGCCATGAAAAATGGTTTTTTTAATATTGCTACTGGGCATTATGCAAAAAAGAATAATCTTAAATTGGTCATTCCTAAAGATAAACATAAGGATCAAACGTACTTTTTGTATAGATTGGGGCAAAAAGAGTTGGATAAGGTGTTATTTCCTTTAGGAGATTATTTAAAGAATGAGGTAAGAAAGGTGGCAGAGAAGAAAGGTTTGTCTGTGGCAGGTAGACCGGACTCTCAGGGAATCTGTTTTGTGGGTAAGGTAGATGTGAGAGATTTCTTAAAGAAAGAACTGAAAGAAAAAAAGGGTGAGGTCTTGGATGTTAAGGGAAGAGTTATTGGTGAGCATGATGGAGTCTGGTTTTACACCATAGGTCAGCGAGGTGGTTGGAGATTAAACCCAGAAAATGGGTTTGGTGGTAATATCCCACCTTTGTATGTAGTAGAAAAGGATGTAAAAGAGAATAGATTGGTGGTGGGGGAAGGTAAGGATGCCAAGCGAAGAGATTTTACAGTTGGTGAGTTGAGTTGGGTGAGTGGTAAGCCTGATCTAGGGAAAGTTTCTTTGAAGATGCGGATTCGGCATGGTGGTGAGTTGATTCCGGTTAAGGTCGATCTTAAGCTTGGTAAACTTAAAGTGAAGATGGATGATGGTCAAAGAGGAGTGGCTCCCGGTCAAGCGGCTGTTTTTTACGATGACAAGGAGTGTTTAGGTGGTGGAATCATTGAATAATTAAGGTAAGAGTGGTAAACTACACGCAAGTTATGACGACTTAAGGTAACCTAGCAAAGAATGGTTTTTAAAGACCCGCTAGCGGGCCTTTTTTGTCTTAACTTAGTTGGCACATTAACAGTTAGAGATTTTCGCATCTAGCATAGGTTATCTGAGAATAGATGGCATTTCCGATAAGGAAAACTAGCTTTGATGAGGAGTCTTGAAAATGTAACAATACAAAAAAATAAAAGTCATTTGAATAGTGATAGGAAGTTAATTAATTTGAGAGTTTGATCCTGGCTCAGGATGAACGCTGGCGGCGTGCCTTAGGCATGCAAGTCGAACGGTTGCCTTCGGGCAACAGTGGCAGACGGGTGAGTAACGGGTAGGAATCTACCCCTTGGTAGGGAATAACTCATCGAAAGATGGGCTAATACCGTATAAGTTCGTAAGAAGAAAGGGCGTAACTGCCCGCCGAGGGATGTGCCTGCCTGCTATCAGCTTGTTGGTGAGGTAATGGCTCACCAAGGCTATGACGGCTAGGGGGCGTGAGAGCGTGATCCCCCACAATGAAACTGCGACACGGTTCATACATCTACGGATGGCAGCAACCAGGAATATTGCGCAATGGACGAAAGTCTGACGCAGCGACGCCGCGTGCGGGATTAAGGCCTTCGGGTCGTAAACCGCTGTGGAGAGGAATGAATAAGATGACAGTACCTTTCTAGAAAGCACCTGCTAACTACGTGCCAGAAGCCTCGGTAATACGTAGGGTGCTAGCGTTATCCGGAATCACTGGGCGTAAAGGGTTTTGTAGGCGGTAAGTTAAGTGGTGGGTTAAAGACTAAGGCTCAACCTTAGATATGCCCATCAAACTAGCTAACTAGAGATAGTTTGGGGATGCTGGAATTCTCGGTGTAGTAGTGAAATGCGTTGATATCGAGAAGAACACCAAAGGCGAAGGCAGGCATCTAAGACTATACTGACGCTGATAAACGAAAGCTGGGGGAGCGAAAGGGATTAGAGACCCCTGTAGTCCCAGCCGTAAACGATGGACACTAGCTGTTTGCTCTTTAAGAGTGAGTGGCGCAAGCTAACGCGTTAAGTGTCCCGCCTGGGGAGTACGACCGCAAGGTTAAAACTCAAAGGAATTGACGGGGATGCGCACAACCAGCGTGCCATGTGGTTTAATTCGATACAAAACGATGAACCTTACCTAGACTTGACATCCTGATCATATCTTTAGGAAACTAGAGAGTCGGTTCGGCCGGATCAGTGACAGCTGTTGCATGGTTGTCGTCAGTTCGTGTCGTGAGGCGTCCTGTTAAGTCAGGTAACGAACGCAACCCCTGTTGCATGTTAAATATCCATGCAAGACTGCCCCTCTTATTGGGGGGGAGGAAGGAGGGGACGACGTCAAATCAGCATGACGCTTACGTCTAGGGCTACACACATGGTGTAATGGGTGGTACAACGGGTCGCGACAGGGTAACCTTGAGCTAATCCTTATAAAACCACCCTCAGTTCGGATTGTGGGCTGCAATTCGCCCACATGAAGGGGAGTTGGTAGTAATCGCAGGTCAGCTATACTGCGGTGAATACGTTCTCGCATCTTGTACACACTGCCCGTCAAGTCAACAAAATCAGCAGTGCCCGAAGTTGGTATCCTTAACCAAGTTTACTTGGAAAGGACCACCTAAGGTAAGGTTGGTGATGGGGGCTAAGTCGTAACAAGGTAGCCGTTCTGGAAGGAGCGGCTGGATCACCTCCTTTCTAGGAGAGTCTCGGAGCGTCACGAGCTTCGAGTAATATGTATGAACGCTTTACTTTTGGTTGATTAAGTAATAAAAGAAATCAACACAGAAAAAAACTTCCTATCACTATTGAGATGATTTGTTGCAGAAAAACCCGCTTAAGGCGGGTTTTTTGTGCTTGGTTGTGTTAAAATTTGGGTTGCCTGTAATGGGCGTGTAGCTCAGTTGGTTAGAGCGCAGTCCTGATAAGACTGAGGTCCCAAGTTCGACTCTTGGCTCGCCCACAAATGAAAAATAATAGAAAGGTAAAGAAGGCTATTATTACTGCAGCTGGTATGGGAACTAGATTTTTGCCGGCTACAAAAGATATACCCAAAGAAATGTTGCCGGTGGTAGATAAGCCAATTTTGCATTATGTAGTAGCGGAGTGTGTAGAAGCAGGAATTGAGGATATTATTATTGTAATTAGACCTGGTAATGAGGCGGTGATGAACTACTTTACTCCAAGTAAGCATTTAGAGCAGTTTTTGCTTGAGAATGGCAAAGCAGAAAGACTTAAAGAATATAGAAAGATTGTGGATTCAGCTAACTTTATTTTTGTACATCAGGACTCTCGATTGCCTTATGGAAACGGATCACCAATTTTAACGGCTAAGAACTTGGTAAGTGATGGGCCATTTGTGGTTTGTTGGGGAGATGATTTGGTGCTTTATGAGAAAAAGAGTGCGGTAGCTCAGGTGGTAGAGTTGTTTGAAAAAACTGAAGATGCTTATGGAGTAATGGGAGTGACGCAGGTGCCTAAAAAAGAAGTAATTAGATATGGAATGGTGAAAACTGTAGGTGGAGAGGATGAAGGGAGAATTGAAAGTATTGTGGAAAAACCAATCTTGGAAGAGGTTAGCTCTAACTTGATTGAGTTTGGAAGAATGGTTTTAAGCCCCAAGATCTTTGATTACTTGGCGGCTGACAAAACTGGTAAGGATGGTGAGTTGTGGTTAATGGACTCTATACACCAGCTTTTGACTAATAAGCCTATGTATGCCAAGTTAATTGATGGGGAATTCTTAACAACTGGAGACCCGTTAAGGTTTTTAACGGCTAATTTGAAGTTCGCTTTAAAGAGAGAGGGTTTGGCTGAAGACTTGAGTGAAGTATTGAAAGAACTGGTGTAAATTGGTGATATCAACATATTGTATTAATATCCTATAACTTGATTTTACAAGTGATTTCTGGTATAATGTGGTGTGTTAGTGAACATTGAAATTTCGTATTTTATTTTATTTGTGGATCTATTTATAGATGCACAAAATTGGAGGATTGATGGAAGAGAAAGTATCTGTGCTTGATGGTGCTAATTTTTATAAATCATGGGATGAAAAGTGGATTGCAGTACCAAAAAGACATCATAATGTTTATATGAGTGATGATGGTGTTGTTTTCCACGAGATGAGTGGAACACTTTTGAAATTTAGGGATCCCAGACATAGTGACCGTTCTACACAACTGGATTGTGATGGTGATACTATTGTTGTGAATTGTGGTTCGTTGAATTATGCCCCTATTTATCAAAGAGAGGAATGGGTGTCACATGAATGCAAGATTGTGCCCCTGCCATACACTAGAAAGATGATCTATGTGGGTGAGCTAGTAGGTATTAAGCCTCTGGCATTTTGTGTTACGGACAGCGTGTATAGACCCACTGATGATTCTGTGCTGGTTTATATTGGTGAGAATCTTGAGAGTTTGAAAAAGGTCGAGGTGCCTGATCTTGACGTTGATGATGAAAACCATCCTTCTTTTACCGTAGAAATGGATGGGCACGCACGCCTGTTTGTGGGTGGAATAAGTTCTACTTGGGAAGGCCTAAATGTGTCAGGTAGAAACATTAGTGCTTATACTTTTAAAGAGTTTTTAGAAGAAGGCACTATTGAAGTATCAGAGAAATAGAAAAAAATTAGTTTGTCCCCTTATGCCATTTTGGCGTAAGGGGACTTTTTTGTATTGATTCAGTAGGTAGAGAACTTAGTAGGGTAAAATACCTGTGTTATGTATAAAGGGTTTTGGAAGGATATTAAGAAACCAGTTGTGGGGCTAGCACCTATGGATGGGGTGACAGATATGGCTATGAGGTTTATTACCAAGAAATATGGGAAGCCTGATGTGATATTTACTGAGTTTGTGAGTGCAGAAGGAGTAAGAGCTGGAGCGGTTAAGTTAATGCGAGATTTTAGGTTTGTAGATGGAGAAAGGCCGGTGGTGGCTCAGCTGTTTGGGAAAGATCCTAACGCATTTTACTTAGCAACATTGGTAGTATGTGCTTTGGGGTTTGATGGAGTGGATATAAACATGGGTTGCCCGGCCAGGAAGGTGGCTAATAGGGGTGAGGGTGCTGGATTGATTAAAACACCTGAGTTAGCTGTTGAAATAGTAATGAAAGTAAAAAGAGCGGTAAGTGATTGGGTTGGTGGAATAAATTTAGAAGAAGTAGGTGTTCATAAAAAAATTGTGAAATACGTATCAGATTCTGGGCAAGCCAGAATGACAGAGAGGGAGGAAATACCAGTGAGTGTGAAGACAAGAGTGGGATATGATATGCCAGTGATAGAGGAATGGATTAAGGTGCTTTTGTCTGCTGAGCCGGCGGTAATTAGCTTGCATGGAAGAACCCTGAAGCAAGGATATTCTGGATTAGCAGACTGGAAGGAAATTGGGAAAGCGGCCAAGCTTTGTAAAAAAACGGAGACTTTGTTGCTGGGCAATGGAGACATTGGATCTGTTGAAGAAGGGAAAGAAAAAATTAGAAAATATGGTGGTGACGGGTTTTTGGTTGGTAGAGCTTCTTTTGGAAACCCATGGGTGTTTAGGGAGGATCTATATGGATCCCGCATCAAGTGCGGGATGACGAAAAAAAAGAGGTTTAAAGTTATGGTAGAACACAGTGAAAAGTTTGAGGAGTGCTATCCGGAAGACAGGTTTTTTGCTATGCGAAAACACTTGAGTTGGTATGCAAAAGGATTTGAGGGAGCGGTTGACTTAAGACGAAAATTGGTTCTTTGTAACTCTGCAAAAGAGGTTAAGAAGGTGATTCTTGGGCAATAGTGGTTTGGCCTTCGTGGCCTGGGTAGACAGTAGTATTTTTTGGAAGCTTGGCAAGAGTTTTAAGAGAGCTCTTCATGTCTGGTGGCCTTGAGTATTTGAAGTCTGTTCTACCTATACCGTTTTTGAAAAGGGTGTCACCGGAGAAAAGTATTGGTTGTGAAATATTACCGGTTACGAACCGGTTAGATTGGGTGTAGAGGCAGATGGAGCCAGGAGTGTGGCCAGGGGTTTCTATAACGGTTAGGGTTTGTTTACCAAATTTAATTTGATCTTTTTGCTTTATAAATGTGTCTGGTGGAGGGGTGGGGTCTACCTGCCTTTTTAGCCAGTACTGGGCGGAGTTTTGAGTTTGCTTGTATAAAGGTAGGTCCTTTTTATGAAGGAGAATTGGAATATTAAAGTTTAGCTTTAGTTCTAGGACTCCTAAGACATGATCAAAATGGCCATGAGTTAAAACTATGTATTTAGGAATGAGTTTTAGACTGATTATTTCTTGAGTGATGAAGTCGGCTTCGTCGGCTGGGTCAATTATAATTGCCTCTAGAGTTTCTGGGCACCAAACTAGATAGCAGTTGGTTTGGAGGGGGCCGAGAGAGAGTGTTTTTATTTCCATTTCAGTTAAGTTTACCTTATTTTGAAAATGAGTTTGTTATGGGGTAAAATATGGTGATTATGAGAGGGAAAGAGAGTGTTGTAAAAATGAGTTTAAGGGTAATAAACAGTTGCTAGATTGTTCTTTTTCCGGCTTTTCCACACGCCCCATAGTTTCTTGATGTCCTGCTTGGTTTTTGTTCTGGTAAAGATGAGATACCAGA
>Ga0257125_1000086_pt1 | contig 137416 bp, 133 predicted proteins | sample SI106_200metaG_FD_190183 | JGI IMG/M metagenome (GOLD analysis project Ga0257125, IMG submission 190183) | Marine microbial communities from Saanich Inlet, British Columbia, Canada - SI106_200 | ecosystem: Environmental > Aquatic > Marine > Inlet | place: Canada: British Columbia | collected... | reverse complement strand
GAACTTGCATTTGAAGCATTTCCAAAGCTTACAGCATCAATTGTGTTTCCAACAATAGCTTCGTTAGGAACAACAACCACATCTTTTGCTGCATCTCCAATACTTCTTACACCATTAACAGGTGCAACCAAAGTTCCTAGTGCTCTTTCGCCAAGGCTTTTTACATAACCATCTGATTTATCATAACCACTAGGGATAACATCTTTACCTGCGTGTTGGAATGTACCATAATGAATAACTCCATTAGCTACTTTTGATAATGTTCCTACTGTTAAAGCATCTACTAGACCTAAACCATTGCCAACTAGCTCACCAGCACTTCTAACAAAACCATGTCCAACTCTATCATTTGATTTATCTCCTAAAAATAAACTTTGACCAGCTCTTTTTGCAGCATTAAGTGCTTGTTTATTATTTTCTTTGACTAATTCTAATGTATCTGTACCTGCCCTATCACCATTTGCATCTTCAACACGATTTTCAGTCATTGTTGAGAACCACATATCAGCTGCAGATTTTGTTGGTGCTACAGTCGCTGTAGTTTGTGCTGCTTGAACAGCAATTGGTTGTGCAAGTACTGCTTTTACTGCATTAGAATCATAGATTAAATCTTGAGTTGTTATTGGATGTCTTAAACTTGCAACATTGGCTAAAGTATTTGCTGTAAGTTGAATTCCCCTATTAACTTCTGAACTTGTGTTTGCACCTTCTCCAAAACTTACAATATCAAGAACATTACCAACAACTCCTTCATTTACAATTGCAACAGTATCTTTTGCTGTATCAGCAACATCTCTTATTGCATCAACTGTGCCGGTTGCAATATGTGTTCCACTAGCGCCTAGGTTTTTTACATATCCGTTATCTGCAGAATATTTAATTGGTGTGCCTGGTAAGATTGCGTTAGCAGCTTTTGAAAGAGTTCTGCCTGTTAAAGCATCTAATGTTCCGAAAAAACCTTTACCAACTGTATCAACTGCAACTGAAGTTCCAGCGTCTACAAAATGAGTAGCAACCCTTTTACCTGCATCTAATGCATATTGATTATTTTCAGTTATTAATCTATCAACAGATTTGCCTGCCCTATCAAGACTTGCATCTTCTACTCTATTTTCTGTTGCATTATTAAGCCACATATCTAATGCTGATGGTGCATTAGCTATCCTTGTATTTTTAGCTGCTACTTGTTTTTCAAATCTAGCTTGAAGTTGTGCTTGCCAACTAGGGGCAATCCCCTCAACCAATTGTTGATTACTTACCCTTGACAAATAATCAAGACCTGAATTATCCCCTTGCTCAATCATTTGATAACCTTCAGAGATTATTCTAAGATCTTTAGAAAGTGCTTCGATGCCTGCTGGAGTTCCTGTTCTACCATCAATTGCATCAACAGTGTCCATTTTTGCCACTGCCTCTGCATATTTTCCTTGAGAAAATAATTGTACTGCTTCTCTTGATGCTACTTGTTCTTGAGTTTGGAAAGTAAGTTGGTTTCCAAGTTCTGTAATATAATCATCGTTACTAGTTACATGATCTGCTTCATCTGCAGCAGCAATATATGCTCGTCCCTCAATTGCGTTGCCGTTTGCAGTTTCGTTAATTGCCTTAATAAGATTAGGTAATTCTGCAGCAACTTCAGTATTTGTTGTAGCTAGGTTTCTTAAAACATCAATACCTTCTTGGTATTGTCTGTTTGCAAAATGATTTTGTGCTAAAAGTGTTTGTTCTTCAATTGTTGGATTAATTATAGATGTACTAGTAGTGTCTGCTGCAGTTGCTGCTGCGTCTGCTGTATACTCAACACTGTTGTAAGGATTATTATCTGTTGTTAAAATATTTAGGTCAGCTACATTTATATCTAATGTACTACCATCTGGATTAACTAATTTAACAGTTGCTGGTTCAACAACTTGATAATCTGCTTTTACTTCAGTTACAATTGGTGAATCAGCTGAAACTTCTAATGCTCTACTGGTTGTGGTTGTTGTAGTTTCTGTTGTAGTATACTTAGGCATCCAACTGTGAATACCAATAACTTTTAAATCTTGAACAGCGTCTTCCAAAGTTGATGCCCCTTTTGCAACTCCTGCACCTACTGTAGTGTTTTCAGCTAACCAATGAGAACCTGCTCCTCCTGCAACCATACTATCAATTAAATATGCGCTCATACCTGCTTCAATTGCAAAAGCACCAACTTGGCCTGTTGCTCCAAGAACTTCTACAGTTTTTGCCAGAATATCATGTCCACTAGCCCTTAATGCTGTGCTTGCTGCTGCTGAACCTTTTCTAGAACCATATGCAATACCTTCTGCTGCCATTCCAGCCGCACCGAAAGTTGCACTAAAGATTCCTAAACCAGCTACTCTTTCTGTTGCATTTAAAACTCTATGAATTTTTTCTTCGCCATATTTTGCTACAAGTTTATCAGAACTTAATACTGCACCTTTTGTTGCTCCAAAACCAACTGCTGCCCCACTCCTTAGACCAAAATATTTTCCAGCCGCAGTTGCTGCTGCGGTGCCTGAGGCATATCCTGCATTAGCAGCTGCATAAGCTCCACCAACAGCACATGAACCTAAAATCAAACTTGTACTTAATTCTCCACTGATGTTTCTTTTCAACCCACTGAGAATGTCTGTATTACCATCTTCGTCTGCTATTCCTTTAGCTGAATAACCTACGACTAAACTACCAATTGTAACTGCACCGTCTTCTTGTGTATAAGCATGAGAAACTTTCTCGATTGTACCAGCATTAGCAAGTTTTGCTGCAATTGCCCTTCTAACTGTGTTTCTTCCTTGTGATAAGCTTCTTGTTCTTGCTGCAATTTGAGATTCTGATAAATGGTGTACGTCTGCTTCAGTTGCAATTTGATGTGCTGCTTTTTCAGCAACAGTTGAAGCACCTGCTGTGTGATAAGCAATTTCGCCAGCTTTTGAATATGCATTGTAAACTGATTGACCAAGACTATCCTTTCCAACAATGGCCCCAACAACATCTAATGTATCACCAACTAATGATACAGCAATATCTGGAACACTTACTAAAACACTTTTTAGTCTTGATGCTGCAGAAGAAGTTATGTTAATTGCTGAAGAATATAATTTATTGAATAAACCCCCCTCAGAAGAATCTCTGTCAGCAGAGTCAGCAAAATATAATGGTGAAGCAGTTGGATTAGCAGTTGTCATTTTAGTATACCCCCAGTATAATAATTATAAGAGAAGAGAATTAATAGTTTATTTAAAGATTTCTATTGTAACTATTATATAATGGGTACAGGGCAAATTTAAGATAAATGAAAAAGTTTTAATGTATATAAGCAACTGCTTTCTTATGATCTCAATAATTGGTGGTGGACCTGTTGGATGTTATGTTGGTTATTTACTTGCAAAAAAAGGACTTGATGTAAATATTTTTGAACAACATAAAGAAATTGGTGAGCCAGTTCATTGTACAGGTTTGGTTACGTCGAAAATTAAAGATTATTTTGATTTGCCTAAAGAATTAATAATAAATGAAATTCAAGACATAAGAATATATTCTCCAAACGATTGTTTAAAACTAAAACTAAAAAATAGCGATTATGTTCTTGATAGAAAAGGTCTTGATAAATATTTAGCTAAGATGGCTGAACAGGCAGGCGCAAAAATTAGGTTAGGTGCAAGATTAGTTGGATTTGAAGAAAATAAAATTAGAATTAAGGAAAACGATAAAATTAATTTATTTGACCCAGACTTTGTTGTTGGTGCTGATGGACCATTAAGTAAAGTTTCTGATAAGATTAATCATAAAAAAAATAATTATATGGTTGGTGTTCAGGTTAGAGCTAAATTAAAAAATGATAATGCAATTGAGTTTTATCCTCATATTGGAGCTTTTGCTTGGGTTGTACCTGAAAATAAAGAAGTTGTAAGGATAGGTATTGCAGCTTATGAAAAACCAAATGAAGTTTTAAAGAATTTCTTAGAATTAAAGAAAGTAAATGAGATAATAGAATATCAAGGAGGAATAATACCTATTTATCGAAATAAGAAAATACAAGATGGAAATCTTTTCCTGTTAGGTGATGCTGCTGGACAAGTAAAAGCAACAACTGGTGGTGGTTTAATTCCAGGTTTTGAGGCTGCAAAAACATTAAGTAAAGCAATCAGTGAAAAAAAATATTATAAACCTTTTAAATTAAATTTAAGAAAAAATTTGTTACTCAGAAAAGTTATGGATAAATTTTCTAATAAAGATTGGGACAAATTAATAGAGATATTTAAGAAAACTAGAAATAAGAATATTCTTGAAAGTATTGATAGAGATAACATATTAAGATTAAGCTTGAAATTGGTAAAAGAACCAAGACTTTTTAGATTTATAAAATATCTAAAGTGAAAACTATTTCTTAATTATCGGGACAGGACATGTTTTATGTTTATTCTTGTCAATTAATTTTTTTAGTTTCAAAGAGAGTTTTTTCTTTCCCTTTAACATATCATCTATTTCAGAATACTTTAAACCTATTTCTGACTCGTCTGAATGTCCAGGATAAAGTTCTGCTGTTGGTTTTTTATTGATTATTTCTTCTGGAAGCTTCAAAAACTTTGAAAGCTGCCAAACTTTAGTTTTATACAAAGAACCAATAACTTCTAAATCACATGCACCATCTCCATATTTTGTAAAGTAGCCTAATTTAAGTTCTGTTTTATTAGATGTTCCAATAACTAAAGCATTATTTAGATTTGCTTGATTGTATAATATTATTGCCCTGACTCTTGGCTTTAGATTAATCCAAGAAATCTTATTTTGTTTTAAATTATTAAAGTTCTTAAGAAATGAATTAATGGGTAGGATGTTGTATTCTATTTTAAGTAGATTACATAAATTTATTGAATCATCAACATTTGATTTTTTTGTTAAACCTTTTTCAGGCATAATCCAAGCAACTATATTCTTATTACCAATAGCGTCTGCTACTAATTTTAAGCTTAATGCAGAATCTATCCCACCAGAAAGCCCAATAACTGCTTTGTTTATATTATTCTGATTAAAGTATTGCTTTATTCCAGTTATTATATTGTTATATGTTTTTTGCATTGTTAAACAATTAAAATGAATTAAGATTTATAAAGATTGTTTAATATATATAAATAAGGGCACTTACTAAAATCAAAAGCTTTTTATGTTGTCAGCTTTTCCTTGCCATGGGTGTTACTATTATGAATGATGATGATAAACCAATAAAAATTAAGGATATTAAAAATTTCTTTAAGAAGAATAAATCTGATGAAGTTAAAGAATTAGAAGAAGAAGCTAAAGAAGTTGAGAAAGAAATTAAAGATGATATTGATCAAGAAGCTGAGAAAGTAACTGAAATTGTTGAAGAAAACGAGAAAATCCTGGAAATTAATGAAAAAGTTGTAGAACAAAAAGATAAAGCTGAAGAATTTGATAAAGAAGAAAAAGAAATAAAACAAAAAGAAGAGAAAATTAATCAAGAGATAAAAGAAACAAAAAAAGAAATTTCTGAATTAAAAGAAGAAGTAAAAACTGAAAAAGATGAAACAATTAAGTTTGACCTTGGAAAGATAAAGAGTTTTTTTAAGCCAAGTGAAAGTAAAGATTTTTTTAAGAAATATGGTGTATTCCTTTTATTATTAATTCCTATTTTTTTAGCAGTATTTTTTAGAGCTTATCCTTATACACTGCCAGCAACAGATGATTGGGCAGAAAATTCTGTTACTAATGCTTTAAGAAACCAAATTTCAACTCAAATAGGTCAACAATATCCTAACCTACCTGAGCAAAATAGGGCACAACTTATTGAAGATGAGTTACAAAAGATATTAAAAGAAAGAAGCGATGAAATTCAACAACAAATTGATGGAACGTCAAATTACTTTAAATCTAAACTTCAAAATGAAAATGATCAAACATATTTATTAGCAATTGATCCATATTTGTGGTATGGTCAAGCAAGAAATATTATAAATAACGGACACCCAGGAGATGATCTAGTTGATGGAAAACCTGTCCATACTCTAAGGGGAGGAAGATTTGATAAACCTGTTAATTTTATATTACATCCATATATTTCTGCATATTTGTATAAATTTATAAATATATTTAACAAGAAGTTTACTGTTCTTAAAGCAGCATTTATTTTACCATTACTATTAATTGGATTATCCATAATACCTGTATTTTTCATAACAAAACGTTTTGGTGGAAGCATTGGTGCTTTATTTGGTGGAATAATTTTAGCAACTAATGCAGCTTTACTTGGTAGAACACCGGCTGGTTTTTCGGATACAGATGCTTATAATATATTCTTCCCGTTATTTGCAGCATGGCTTTTTATAGAATCAATGTATACAAAAAATGTTAAAGATAAGATAATATTATGTGGACTTTCTGGGCTTGCTATGGGTCTTTATGCAGTTACTTGGGGAGGATGGTGGTATGTATTCCATTTTATGTTAGCAACAATTGGAGTATATTTAATTACAACATTGATTAAGAGTATTAGAGAATCAGGAATTAAGGAATATGTTGAAAAACAAAAAGGAATTCTGATTACTTTTGGTTCATTTATAGTATCTGTTAGTGTGTTTGTAATTTTAATGAGGGGTTTTGATGAATTAATTAAAGGTCTTATTAAAAAACCACTTAGCATAATAACACTTAAACAAGTAGGAATTAAATCCATATGGCCAAATGTATTAACCACAGTTGCTGAATTTAATGAACAAGCACTTTCAAGTATTATTTCGCAAATGGGTGGACCGTTCTTATTTTTAATTGCTTTATCAGGTACAATATTATTATTAGTTAATAAAAAGAAAATTGATCTTATAAATATGCTATATCTTAGTACATCAGTTATTTATTATGCAATTATAATTAGCATAAGAGATACATTAAATTCTCCAATTAAGTTTATTGTAGTACTGACCTTACCAATAATTATTGGCATTATTAAAATAATTTATTTGAAAGAAGATTGTGATAGAATGAGTATTGCATTATTATTAATAATTTGGATTGCTGGAACTGCTTATGGATTCACAAAAGGAGTAAGATTTGCAATATTAATGGTTCCTGCTATTGCAATATCATTTGGTATTGCAATTGGAACTATTTATGAATCAGTGAGTAAATGGATATCAACTGGTTTAAACATTAATAAAATATTGTCAAAATCAGCTATATTTTTAGTTTTAGCTCTTTTGTTAATTGGCCCTATAATTTCTGCTGATAAAGTTGCTAAACAAGAAATACCAAGTATGAACGATGCATGGTATGAAAGCTTAACAGCAATTAAAAATGATGCTGATGATGCAATAACAACTTCATGGTGGGACTTTGGACATTGGTTTGTAATTGCTTCTGAAAGAAGAGTTACTTTTGATGGTGGTGATCAAACTAGTAATATTCATTGGGTTGGAAAAACTTTACTTGAATCAAATGAGGAAATTACTATGGGTGTTCTTAAGATGCTTAATTGTGGTCAAGAAAGGGCATTTGGTAAATTAGACGAATTTATTCAAGAACAATTAAAATCATATAATATTATGATGGAAATAATAGTTCTTGAACGAGAAGATGCAAAAGATTTGTTAATGAATTATAGTTTATCTGAGAACGAAGCTGAAGAAGTATTAAGTCTAACACATTGCGAAGATATAATACCTCAATATTATATTACATCACAAGATATGATTGGAAAAGCTGGTGTTTGGGCACATTTTGGTTCTTGGGATTTTGAAAAAGCATCTATGTATAACAAAGTTTATGGGAGAGATTATGATACTGGAATTAATATATTAACTGAACAATTTAATCTTAGTACTGATAGTGCTGATACAATTTATTATGAAATTCAAAGTAATGAAGCAGATAAATGGATTTCTCCTTGGCCTAGTTACAGATCAGGGTTAGCTTCTTGTTCAATCCAGAATAATGTTGCAATATGTGGAAATGGTGCTGAAATTAATTTGGAAACTTATGAAACTAAACTTAACATACAGGGTGGTGTTGGAGTTCCTTATTCAGTAGTTTATGCAAACAAAGATGGTTTAGAAGAAATTGTGTTTGAAGAAAGCCAAGTACCTATATCAGTTGCTTTGATACCTAATGGTAATGGTTTTGATTCCATATTAATGGATAAAGAATTAGGAAGGAGTACTTTTACAAGATTATTCTTTTTTAATGGACATGGTTCACAACATTTTACCATTCTTAGTGATAAAACAACAATAAATAACGAAAAGATTAAAGTTTGGAGAGTTAATTTTGAATCACAGGAAAAGCTAATTTTAGAATCATTAAAAGATAAAAAAGATAAGATAGTAAAATCAGGTGATAGTATATCTGTAGGTTATATTGGATCATTAGATAATGGAACTCTTTTTGATTCAAACATAGTTGATTATCTTGGAAAAGGAATTACAAGTAATAGTAAAGTTCAAGGTCAAGATATTAAGCCATTTGATTTTGTAGTTGGTCAAGGACAAGTTATCAAGGGTTTTGATGATGTTGTAATGAATATGAAGATTAATGATACTACAACAGTTACAATCTTGCCTGAAGAAGCTTATGGAACAGATCCTAATGCACACCCACTTGGAAATCAAACACTAAAATTCAAAATATTGATATTAGATATCAAATAAACTATGCAACCATGGATAATAATACCTGCCCATAACGAAGACAAAAACATTGTCTCTGTTGTGAAGAAAGTAAAGAGTTTTACTAAGAATATTGTTGTTGTTGATGATGGTTCTAGTGATAAAACATTTGAAGTTGCTTCTAAAGAAAAGATAGTAGTTCTAAAACATATTATTAATCTTGGAAAAGGTGCTGCATTAAAAACAGGTTGTGATTATGCTATGAAAAAAGGTGCTGAGGTATTAATAGCTATTGATGCTGATGGACAACATGACCCAGAAATGATACCTATTTTCTTGAAAAAATTAGAGAATAATGATATAGTATTTGGATATAGAAAATTTGATAGAAATATGCCATTTGTTCTAAAATTAGGGAATTTTATTATTGGTAGTGTTGTAAGAATATTATACGGAATAAAGTTGCATGATACACAAGGCGGATATAGAGCATTTACATCAAAAGCTTATAGAAAAATTCGTTGGAAAGCCCAAGATTATAGTATGGAAAGTGAAATGATTACAAATGTTGCTAAACATAAGCTAAAATATTCTGAAATACCTATCAAGACCATTTATGCAAATAAATATAAAGGCACAACAGTTCTTGATGGTATTAAAATTGTAATAGATATGTTTTTATGGAAGGTTAAAAGATAAAATGCTTTTAGGAATTCAAATATTTGGAACGTTGTTTGGTTTGTTTATGTTGTATCTTACTTTTATTTATGGTAAAAGAAAAGAGTTTAAGACTACTGAAGGGGCGTTTTGGATAATTGCTTGGATTATTTTCATTGTTATGACAATATTTCCACAATCAGTTGATTTTGTTGTTAGAGATGTTTTAAATATTAGTAGAACATTAGATTTCTTAATAATAACTGGATTTATGTTCTTAATAGGATTGACTTTTTATAATTATTATATGTTAAGAAAAACTGAGAATAAAGTAGAAAACTTAGTTCGAAAGCTTGCTATTGAAAAAAAGAATTCTAAGTAACAAGGTTTTTAAATTCTATAGTAATTAGCAGTATAAAATGAAAGTACTGTTTGTATCTGAATACTACACCCCTAAGATTATGGGTGGTGGGGAAATTAACTTGTCTTTGATAGCTAAATCTTTGGCTAAGAAAGGTATTGATGTTTCTGTGCTTACTTCTCATTTCAAAGGTCTAAAAAAAGAAGAAGATATTGATGGTGTAAAGGTTTATCGAAGATTAAAGACTGGTAAAGAAGTTAGTAGTGTTAAAGATAACTTAATTAGAAGTCTGAGGTTTGGTAAGTCTGTTAAAAAAGAAGTTTCTGAGTTTGATGTTGATGTTATCCATTATATTGGGTCTTCCATCATTGCTTCAAAAAAAGGTATTGCAACAATCGAAAGTTATGTTTCAATGTGTCCAAAAGGTGATCTATTATACCAAGGAAAGAGACTGTGTAATTACAAATGTACATTTTCAAGGTTTATTAGATGTTTGCTTAAATCTCCTGAGATAGGTAAGGTAAAAAATAAGTTTTATCTTAAATACAATCCATTATTTTGGATTTATCTTCGAAGATATTACAAAAAGATGAATAATTCTCTTAAAAAATGTAATTTGATTGCAATAAGTGAATTTATCCAAAAAAGGTTAGCAAAAGAAGGTCATTTAAGTACTGTAATCCCAAACATTGTGGAAGTTGAGAAGTTCTATTCAAAAGATGTTGCTAATAAGAAAGTAAGAATTGTTTATCTTGGTTCTTTGACAAAATATAAAGGGCCTCAAGTATTGCTTAAAGCTGCAAAAGGTTTAGATTGTAGAATTGCTCTGTATGGGGAAGGAGTATTAAAAGATCAACTTAATAAATTAATAAAAGAAAATAATCTTGATGCAAAAATCCAAGATAATGTTGATTATAAAGATATATTAAATGTATATGCAACATCAGATATTGTTGTTTTTCCATCAATATGGCCAGAACCTTTTGGAAGAATTACTGTTGAAGCTATGGCTGCTGGAAAACCTGTTGTTGTGTCTGATACTGGTGCAATACCATCTATCATCAAGGACGCGGGAGTGATAGTTAGTCCAGGAAATGTTTCTGAACTACAAGATGCACTAAAATTACTGATTAATGATAAAAAATTAAGAAATAAGCTTGGTGAATTAGGCAAAAAATATGCTAAAGAATATTCAAGTGAAAATGTAATTAATAAAATTATTGAGTTGTATAAAAAATGAATAAGAAAATTGGTTTTTTAATAATCCTAGGATTGGTTTTATTGGGTGTTTGGATATTCTTAGACTCTATAGTTTTTGGTTTTGTTTTTTTAATTTTGTTAGTTATATTAGAATTATTATCATATCTAATAATAAATAATCTCAGAAAAGATTTTCAGTGGTTAATAACACCTAAAGATGAACTGCCTACACTAGATAAAAAAGGTATTGATAAATTCTTTGCTCATGGTTTTGATTCTGAACTTGGGTGGGTGAGAAAACCATTAACTAGTAAAGAGGAAATTGGAAAAGATGGAAAAACAAAATATCATATTAATAAAGTGGGTGCTAGAGAAAATCCTAGCCATGAAGACTTGCCTAAAGAAATATCATGTTATGGAGATTCATTTACTTTTGCTAGACAAGTTAATGATGACCAAACATTTGAATGGCAGTTATCTGAATTAACCAAAAGCAATGTTATAAACTTTGGCGTTGGGAATTATGGAATTGATCAGGCTTTGCTGAGATTAAAAAAAGAATATTCAAAAAATAAAACTAAGATTGTTATTATGGGGGTTGTACCATCAACAATTGTTAGAATTCTTTGTGTTTGGAAACATTATAATGAGTTTGGAAATACTTTTGGATTTAAACCTAGATTCAAGCTAGAAAATGGTGAATTAAAATTAGTTGAAAATGTTATAAATACAAAAGAAAAATTTGAAAACTATAATAAATATATTGATGAAATTAAGAAGAATGATTATTTTTATAAATCAAAATTTAAGGACGAAATGATTCAATATCCTTATCTTGTTTCTGTATTAAGTCACCCTTTAAGGAATCTGTCTTTAATTGCTTTGGTTAGTTGGTATAAGTTATTTGGAAAAAAAGACAAAATTGAGGCATACCCAATGCCAATGAAAGTAATAATGTGGATTAATCTAAAATTAAGAGTTAAATTATTTAAGAAAAAACCAAGTGTTACTGAATTATTTACAAAAATTGTTGAAGAATTTGAAAAGTATGGTAAAGAAAATAATTTTGTGCCTGTATTGTTATGGATGCCTCAAAAAGATGACCTTGGATTTATTGAGAAAAAAGGTAATTATTACAAAAAATTCCTAGATAATCTAAAAATACGTAAAATCGATATAACTGACCATTTGATGAAGTATTCTAATTTAGATGATCTATACTCAGATGACAATAAATATGGTGGACATTATAGTAATAAAGGAAACAAATTCATAGCTAAAGAGATTAAGAATAATTTAAAGGGACTATTATAACAAGATTTTTAAATCAGCCACTTTTTTGATATCATAATGAAAAAACAAAAATATGATTTTAAAGCTGCTAGTGCATACCATAAAGAATGGAGCACTTATGTATTTGATATAATTGGTAGACCATTATCAAAATTTGTTGTGAAATTCACTAACATAACACCAAATCAGGTGAGTATTGCTTCTTTTGTGTTAGCCATTATTGGGGGCCTTTATTTTCTAAAAGGGGATTATAAAAGTATTTTAATAGGAGCAATATTTGCATTCTTCTATAATATTCTTGATATGATGGATGGAAGAATTGCACGTGCCAAAAAAACTGGTTCATTACTTGGAAAATGGCTTGATGCTATGATTGATTTTGTTGTTTTCCCCTATTTAATTTTTACATTAGCTTTAGGTATAGGAACATATATGGCAGCTGTGATTGGAATGTTAGCAATTATGAGTTATCAAACCCATTATTTAATTGTACATTTTTATAAATCTGAGATTGTTGGTTCAAAAAAACTAATGAATATCCCTGGCAAGTATGAATGGTTAAGAAGTGCATACGGATCAAATTTCTTTTACTTGTTCTTGTTAATAGCAGCAATAATTAATCTACCAATGACTGTACTATTGTTCTGGGCAACCTTTGGTAATTTATATTGGGTTATGATTATGTTTATACAATATAGAAATCTAAAACAAAAATAAATATGTTAATATACTATGATGCAGATATTGACCCAAGAAGGTTTGAGGGAAGGACAACCATTGCAGTTAAGATAAAGCAATTTCTAGAAAAAAAGGGTTATAAATTTACAAAAGATATCAAAGAAGCAGAATTGCTCCATGTTCATAGCAGTGGGATATTTCCGTCTTATAATGCTTACAAACTAAAAGAAAAATATAACATTCCTTGCATCTATAGTCTTTATTCAACTTCAAAAACTGAACCAATTAAGCACATAAGAAATTGGATTGTTCAAAGAAAATATTTTGAAAAGACTGCAACAAATTGGTTACTTAGCTATAGTGCAGTCTTGCCTTTGAAACTTAGAGCATTGTTCTTAAAAAAACTAGATAAGGTAATTGTTCCTTCAAATTATATTAAAAATAGACTTTACAAAAATACCCGAGTAATTAGATTTGGGGTTGATGTAACTAAATTTAAACCTCTAAAAAGAAAAGATAGTTCAATTATTAAAGTAGCATTTTTTGGACATCCAGGGGTTTTCAAAGGAGTAAATGATTATGTTAAGGCATCTAAAAGTTTTTCAGACAATATTGAACCTTATGTATTTTTAACTAAAAAAACTAAGAAAATAGAGAAGTATATTAAAAATATTAATCCTAAAATTAAATTGTTTGGATTTGTGCCAGATGTAGTTAAAGCATACAATAATATGGATATTATTGTTCTTCCTTATCGAACATCTCTTGGAACTATTGCAAATCCTTTGGTTTTGCTAGAAGCAATGGCTTGTGGTAAAGCAATAATTACTACAAACCTAGATTTTGTTAAAGAAATTGTCAAAGATAGTGCTGTAAAAGTTAAAGCGTATTCACCTATTCGAATTGCAAAAGCAGTTAATAAATTAGCTAAGAATAAGGTATTATGCAAAAATCTTGGGGAAAAAGCAAGAGATATTGCAGTAAAATATTATGATGAGAAACTTATGTTAAACGAGTATTTGAGAGTATATAAGGAATTTGGGAAGTAATTCTAATAGTTTAGTAATATTTATATACTCTACTAGTGTTACTAGTGGACTATGAAACGAATTGTGTGGAAAAACAAGTCAAATAGCCAATTATGTGTTACAATACCTTCAAAATCAGGTATTGATGAAGGAGACATCATAGATTTATCTAAATCAAGTATTAAAAAAATATCATATATTGGAGTTGTTGGTGATCTTTTCCATTATGGCCATTTAAATAGTATACAATTTGCAAAATCTATTTCTGACTTAAATATTATGGGCATCCTTACAGACAAAGCAGTAGAAGAGTATAGGACTAAACCAATATCTAATTTAAAAGAAAGAAAGGCAGTAATCTCAAGTCTTAATTGTGTTGATAGGGTAATGGTACAACATAGTAGAGATCCAACTGAAAATCTTAAAAGAATACATGAAGAATTCCCAGATGCAGAAATTATATTAGTCCACGGTTCAGATTTGAATTATGTACATGGTTCAGAGTATGTTAAAAGTATTAATGGAAGTATTGTTCAGCACCCATATTATGACAGATTATCAAATTATAAAATAATTAATCAATTAATGGAAAATAAAGATAAATTCAAAGATATTACAGATTTCGCTTCTTTAATTTCAGGTAAAAAAGAATTAGATTCAGAATATGAAAAAGGAAATAAAATCATAATTTCTACTAAAGCTAATACTTTAAAAGTGTTAAAACCAATTTTGAAAAATTCAAGAATTGAAGACATTTATGTTTTTACAGTACCTGACTGGAAAAATAAGAAACAAAAAATAATCAAAGAAATTCAAGAAAAATTCTCAGGGAAAATAGTTGTTAGAAGTTCTGCAGTTAATGAAGATACATTAGATAATTCGATGGCAGGGTTTTTTGAAAGTATTTTAAGTGTTGACTCTGGAAATGAGAATGAAATTGAGTCAGCAGTAAAAAAAGTTTATAGTACGTATAAAGATAAAGGTTTTGAAAGTTCATTTAATCAGATCCTTGTTCAAAAACAAACAGAAGATATTGTCAGCTGTGGAGTTTTATTTACTAGATCTTTAGAACAAGCAGCACCGTATTATGTAATCAATTATGATGATTCAACTGGTGAAACAGATACAGTAACTAGAGGTGTAGAAGATAAAACCCTAAAAATATCTCATTTTGCAAAAGATGTCCCAGATAATATGAAAGACTTAATTAAAGCAGTTAAAGAAATTGAAGAATTGGTTCCAGGTATGGGTTTAGATATTGAATTTGCAATTAAAAAGAATAAAGAGATTGTAATCTTTCAAGTTAGACCTCTGACTTTAAGCTTTAAAGCTGCCAAAGACGATGACAAAGTTGAAGAGAGATTAAAAAGTCTCAAAAAAGAAGTAACTAATTTATCAACCAAAAAAGAACAGCTTAGTGGAGTTAAAACAATCCTTGCAGATATGCCAGATTGGAATCCAGCAGAGATTATTGGTGATCAACCAAATTATCTTGATTATTCCCTTTATGATTATATCATCACAGATAATGCATGGCATGAAGCAAGAACCTCACAAGGATATTATAATGTTAATCCAGCTAAATTAGTAATTTTGGTTGGTAATAAACCATATATTGATGTAAGAAATAGTTTTAATTCTTTTATACCAGCATCATTATCTCAGGAACTTAGAACAAAATTAGTTGATTTTTATTTAAACAAACTTGAGAAAAATCCAGAGATGCAAGATAAAGTTGAATTTGAAGTACTTTATACTTGCTATGACTTAAATTTTGATGATAGGTCAAAAGAATTATTAGATTCAGGATTTAGTGAGAAAGAAATTAACGAATTAAAAGATTCATTAATAAAACTAACAAATAACTTAGTAATTGGTTCAAAAGAAACTATAAAAGAAGATTTAGATAAATTAAAAGAACTTGAAACAAATAGGGAAAAAGTTAAGCAACCTTCTGATTCAATCGATGAACTAAGATATAAAGCTAAATTCTTGCTTGAAGATTGTAGAGAAAAAGGCACAGTTCAATTCTCAAGATTAGCACGTCTTGGTTTTATTGGAAAAATACTGTTAAAAAGTCTAGGTGGGATTATTGATAATGAATTCTATGATAGTTTTATGAATTCAATTAGTACAGTAGCTACAGGCATTAATGAAGATTTTAAATTGATGAGTTCTGGTAAAATAAACAAAGAAGATTTTGTTAAAAAATACTATCATCTTAGGCCAGGGTCATATGATATAACTAGTCAAAGATATGAATCTAATCCAAGCTTAATAAAAAAAATTGACTCTGAAGTTGTTGTAAAGTGTTCAGATAATTTCTGTCTTGATAAAAGCACTGAAGAAAATATTTCTAAAACACTTAGTGAACAAGGTTTAAAGTTTAATGCTAAAGATCTACTAGAATTTGTCAGAGCAGCTCTTGAAGCAAGAGAATACTCCAAATTTGAGTTTACAAAAAATCTTAGTGATGCAATAGAATTAATTGCAATATCTGGAGAAAAGATTGGCTTTAATCGAAAAGAATTAGCAATGTTAAGTGTTCAAGAACTTTTTACTAAAGTTGAAGACAACGAAGAATTGATAACTCTGTGGAAGAATGCAATTGAAACCCGAACAAAAGAAAGAATTCTAAATAATAAAATTATTATGCCACCAATAATATTTTCTCATGAAGATCTTGATGTTGTTCAATATTATTCACCAAAACCAAATTATATAACACAAAAGAAAGCACAAGGGGAATTAATCAAATTAGATAGTAATGACAAAGATATTGAAGGTAAAATTGTTTTGATTGAAAATGGTGACCCTGGTTACGATTGGATATTTACTAGAAATATTGCTGGATTGATAACAAAATATGGAGGAGTTGCTTCTCATATGTCAATTAGATGTGCTGAATTTGGTATTCCTGCTGCAATTGGTTGTGGAATGATTTATGATAAATTATTAAATGCTAATACGGTAATACTTGATTGTGGAAGTAAAAAAATAATGGGTGGTGAATAATGTTAATCGCAATATCTCAAAGACAAGATAAGAATCAATATGGTGACCACATAGATAGTTTAGAAAATAATTATGTTAATTATCTTTCTAAGTTTGGAATTAAATTAATTGTTATCCCCAATACCTCTGATGTTAATTATTACTTTGATAATTTTCCAATTGAAGGAGTTATACTTTCAGGTGGAAATGATATTGTTGGGTATGGAAATAGTGCTAGTGAATATAGGGATGCTATTGAAAAGAAAATGCTAGATATTGCTGTTAAAAAGAGACTACCTGTTTTAGGTATATGTAGAGGAATGCAATTTATTAATATTTATTTTGGTGGTAAGTTAGTAAATGTAGAAGGACATGTTGCAGTTAATCATAAAATTTCAATTAATAACATTGGAGAAACAGAAGTTAATTCTTATCATGGATTAGGTATTACAAAAGATACATTGTCTCCTAAACTAAAATCATTTGCTAAAGCAGGAGAGATTATTGAGGGGATCAACCATCCAAAATTACCTATTGCTGGTATTGAATGGCATCCTGAAAGAAAAAGTCCTGATGAGAAAATTAATAAGAGAATAATTAAGGCTTTTGTTGATGGGGAGATGTTTTGGAAGTGAAGGCAATAATCTTAGCAGCAGGAATGGGAACCCGTTTAGGAAAGTATACAGAAAACCTACCTAAAGGTATGCTAGAATTTAATGGGAAACCATTAATCCTGCAACAAGTAGAAACACTTAGAGAAGCAGGGATTAAAGACATAAGTATTGTTAAAGGTTATGAACCAGATAAGATCAACCTTCCAGATGTAAAATACTATGAAAATAAAGATTATGCTAATACTAACATGGTTGAAACATTATTTAAAGCTGAACAAGAAATGAATGATGAAATTCTTGTGTGTTATGCAGATATTCTATACGAACCAAGAATATTAAAACAAGTTTTAGAAGCAAATGTTGATGTTGGTGTTACAGTAGATGAAGATTATTGGGATTATTGGAAAGCACGTTTAGATAATCCAAAAGATGATACTGAAAGTTTAGTAATTGAAGATGAAAAAATAGTTGAATTAGGCGACACTGAATGTTCTTTAGATAAAGCCAAGGTTAGATATGTAGGATTAATCAAATTCTCTAAAAAAGGTGTTGATGCCTTAAAGAAAGTATATCATAAAAACAAAGAAATTTATTTTAACAAAGATGAACATTGGATGAAATCAAAATCTTTTAAGAAAGCATATATGACTTGCATGTTACAAGCATTAATTAATGAAGGATATGAAGTAAATCCCATAATTATTAAACACGGCTGGCTTGAATTTGATACTGTTGAAGATTATGAAAAATATAATGATTGGTTGGATTCTGGTAAGATAAACCATTTTATTAAAATAAAACTTTGAGCTTATAGGATAAATTCTTGCAGTCAATTATTTAAAAAATTCAATTTAAATAAATGAATAGGAATGTTTATAAAAACACATAACTTTTTCTGTAGGAATCAATATAAGTAATAAATACATTTTTGATAAGAATTTACTCTTAAAATGTCTAAAAATAAACAGATAAATAAAGAATTGAAAGAAGTAATAAATCTCTTTATAGATAAAGATTTAAAATATAATTTATTTAAATGTGAGCATATCTTTAAAGGAGAAAATTCAAATTTAGATATTCTTTTCTTAAATGATAAAGATTTTTGTTTAGCCTCAAAGTTACTTGAGAATAAAGGATATAAGATTTATATGTCAGAAAAAGTTGAGAAATATAAAATAATGTATGTTTGTATAAAAGAAAATGTTCTTTATAGTATCCATTTGCATAAACAGGTTGCATGGCATGGTATTGTAACATTGAATAAAGAAAAGATATTTTCAAGAGAAATAAAGTCAAATAATTATTTTATTCCTTCATATGAGGATTCATTGCTTATTCATTCAGCACATATATTATTTGAAAATTATAAATGCAGTGAGCATCAAAAGAATTTAATCAAAGCGTTATTAAACCAAAAACTTGATTTGAAATATATTGATGAACAACTTAAAAAGAATCATTGGAAAAGGGCGTTTTATCAATTTATTAATATATTTAAAAAAGGAAAACAATTACCTTTTTCAATAATAATAAGGAATTATCTGAGATTAATGTTAGTTAGACCATTATCTGGGATATATTTTGCAAAAAAAGTTATTCTAAGTATGTTGCGTAAAATAAACATTAGAAGAAAAGGTTGCCTTATTGCTTTGATTGGTGTTAATGGTTCTGGAAAAACTACAATGGTAAAAAATTTAACTAAAACGTATAAACCAATTACTAACTTTTTCTCTGGTCAATTTGGGTATTATTTTGGATGGGACCCTTTCCTAAAGATCACTAAAGTTTTTTCAAAGAAATTAAAGAGTAAGAATTCAAAGATATTTGAGGATATGAATAAGAAACCTAAGTTTAGTGTTAAACAGGAATTAATACTGATTTACAATTATATTGAATATTTATTTAGATATCTTTTTATCATTCGTCCAAAATTAACGAAAAATAAATTAGTTATTGCTGATAGATTTTTCTATGATATATATGCACAATACAAATATTCAGAAGTTAGCTTAATAGCAAATCTCCTGCTTTCAATATATCCCAAACCGAATTATTTGTTTGTTTTAGATGCCAATTTAGATGTTATCATGAATAGAGATAAAGATCCTAATGTTCAATCAAAAACAGTATCTCGTTCTAAGGAACGTAATTTGCACACACGTAATGATCTTTTATCCCAAAAAAGAAAATATCAAAAATTAATGAAAAGATTTTATGGGGAAAAGATAAATACTGAAAAGCCTATTAATCAAAATATCAAATTAATTATTAGTAAAACATTTGGGTGTTTATTAAGATGAACACAGAATTGTTTATTAGAGACTGGGCAGATAGAAAAGTATTTGGTAAGAAAAGTTTTAATGATGTTTTTCAGATAGATGGTCAACCACTATGGTGGTTTTATGAGCGGTTTTTTACTAAAGGAGTTATGCCTAAACAGATCAATACATTATATCTAATTAATCAAGAAAAGCCAATTTCATTCTTTAATCGCTTACGTTTCTCATTTAATTCAAAAATACTAAGATATTACCTGAAGATTAATGAAAAAAATAAGATTAAGCATAGCACACTAAAAGATACTACAAATGACCCTAAGGCCTTATTTTTGTCTTATACTAATCATATATTACCTGGCAAAAAAGTATTTAGAATACAGAAAATTGTTGATCAAATAAAAACCGATAAAAAATTGAACCCATTTGTGATGTTTGTTGAACCATTATCTGCAAGACATGATAAAAAAGCAGAAGGATCCCACACAGTATATGATTATTATAACAAAAAACTAGCTGATAAAGCTAATAAGATTGCTACTGATATGGTCAAAAAATGGCAGAAAATACCATCACAAAAAAGGAAAGAATTTTTCAAGAACAAAAAATATGATTTGTGGAAATTCATGAAATATCCCATGAATTTCTTTATGTCAAAGGATTTCCTATTCTATTTAATATTGAATTACGAATTGGCAAAAAGGATATTAGTTAGAGAAAATATTAAAACATTAGTTTTGACTGCTAGAAATGGTTTATTTGAGAAATGTTTAATAGCTGGCTCAAAAAGCCTTGGTGTTCCAGTAATACTAGTACAACATGGCATTCTAGATACCGGAACAACACAAAGAAATGTAGTAGGTAATATGAAAATTGCTGCCTTTGGTGACATGTCAAGCAAAAATTTCCAAAAAATAGGAATCAGTAAAGAAAATATTGTGATAACTGGACCAGTAGTATTCTACAATATTGAGAAGTATATTAACAAAAAAAAGCTAAAGTCCAAATATAAAAATATTCTAATAATCACTCAACCCATTATAGAAGTAAATATAATGAACAAAAAAAAATATTTCAAGTATTTTGAACAAATTATTAAGAAAATAAGACATATTGAAAAGGTTAAGTTCATTATTAAATTACATCCAAGAGATACACATTTTGATGATTATTTACACCTTGCTAAACAATATGGAGACATTAAAGTGGTGCAGAAAGGTAAACTAGATCTATTATACAAACTGATATATGAATGCGACCTTATGATTAATTTCTTTGGGACTGCTACAATTCTGGAGGCTTCTATATTGGATCGACCCGTAATAACAATACAATTACCTAATGCTCATCAAGAATATTGGGACAAATTTGATCCATCGCTTAAGATTAAATATCCTAATAAGATTAAAGAGTCTGTTGAATTAATACTAAATAAACCAAACACACTTAAAACAGAAAGGTCTAATCTTGTAAAGAAGTTCTGCTACAAAGTTGATGGCAAAGCACATATAAGGGTAGCCAATTTAATTTATGAATTAAGCAAAATCTAAATTAAATTCTTTTCATATAATATATTTCGGATTCCCTCTTTATTCAACAGTTTAACATTGGATGAATTATATTCTGCATGATTAATTTTATTATTCATATTTTTTATATCTGACCCATATTTAGCTAATAGAGAATTTCTTAGGATCAACATATCATCTATTGCAACAGTATAATCTGATTCTTCTTTAGTTAACAAACATTCATCTATCTTTTCTCCAGGTCTTGCACCAATTATTTTGTACTTAAAATCTTTGGGATCCTTACCATATTTTGGTGCAAGCTCTTCAACTAAAACCTCAGCAAGATCTTGAATCTTAATTGCTTGCATCTTTAATACAAATGTTTCTCCGCCTTTAACTTGAGTTGCTGCTTTAAGAACAAGATTAATTGCATCTGGAAGATCCATAAAGAACCTAGTCATTTTTTCATCTGTAATAGTAATCTCATTACCATCTTGTATTTGCTTTTTAAATATGGGAATTACTGAACCAGATGAATTTAAAACATTACCAAAACGAACACAACCAAAACGAACGTGATTTTTACCAATTGGTGCGTTAGTAATGATCTTCTCACTAAGAAGTTTAGTAGCACCCATTGTGTTAATCGGCGAGACAGCTTTATCTGTTGATATCCCAATAAAACAATCAACTTTTTCTTGAATTGCTACATCTACTAGATTTTTAGTACCAATTACATTTGTACTTACTGCTTCAAAAGGATTGTATTCACAAAGATTTACATGTTTTAATGCAGCTGCGTGAAAAACAATATCTGCGCCTTCCATAGCACGTACAGCTCGTTCTCTGTCCCTTATATCCCCAATTAAATGCCTAATTCTTGAGTCATTTATTTTTTGCTTTAGCTTAAAGTGCCCTTCTTCACTATTATCTAATACCCTAATAGAAGAGGGACCATATTCTAATAGTTGTTTAACAATTTCAGACCCAATAGATCCGCAACCGCCAGTTACTAGTATAGTTTTTTCTTTAAATAATTCCATTTTATAACCTCGTTATGTTAGATTTTGTATCTCGTTATTAACTTCGATAACCTTTTGGCAAACAAAGTCAATATCCTCTTTTGTCATATTTGAATAGAAGGGTAATGCAACTGTCTTTGCAGCTACTTCCTCACAAATAGGATAATCGCCTTCCTTAAATCCAAATTTCTCACGATAAAATTTCATAAGATGTACTGGTCGAAAATAATCTGCACATTGTATCCCTTTTTCTGTTAATCTTTTCATGAACATTTCTTTGTTTATAACTTCTATTACATATACAAACCAAGACACTTTAAAATCCTGTGTTGATTCTATAGGTGTTTTTATTCCAGTAATTCCATTAAGGTGCCGATTATATTCTTCAGCAACTTTTTGACGTTTATCAAGAATTTTATCTATTTTTGATAGTTGAGTTATGCCCAAAGCACTATTAATCTCACTCAAACGATAATTGTATCCTAAGCGTACATGGTCTAACCATTTAGAATCCACTGCCCGACCTTGGTTCCTATAGCTCACTGCCAACTCATAAATCTCTTTATTATCAGTTACAATCATACCGCCTTCTCCAGTAGTCATCTGTTTATTTGGATAAAATGCAAATATGCTACAATCAAAAAAAGAACCAACTCTTTTTTCTTTATACTCTGCCCCAATAGCTTCGGCCGTATCTTCTATTACTTTAAGTCCATGCTTTTCAGCAATTGCCCTTATTGCATCCTTATTAGAAGGAACTCCAAATATATCAACGTCAATTATGGCTTTTGTTTTGTCTGTTATTTTATCTTCAATCTTTACAGGATCAATATTATAAGTATCTAGTTCAATATCTGCAAATACTGGGGTTGCTCCTTCAAATAATGCACAATTAGCAGTAGCTACAAAAGTAAAAGGACTTGTAATCACTTCGTCCCCAGGACCTATACCTAATGATTTGATACAAAGATGTAATGCACTTGTTCCTGAATTAACAGCAACTGCATATTTACAACCAATATATTTAGCAAACTTTTCCTCAAATTCCATTACTTTTGGACCTAAACTTAACCATCTTGTTTTTAATACATCAACTACTGCTTGGATATCGTCTTGTTCTATCATAGGTGATGATAAAGGAATTTTTCGGATCATTCTCCCCCCAATTCATCAAATAAAACCTGCACAGTACCTGTGCCTTTAAAGAGACATTCATCTTTTCTAAAAACCCTACTTTCGATAATCACAAACCTTGTTGATTCAATTTTGTCCACAACCTTCCCACTAATATTTAATGTATCACCAATATAATAAGGTTTGATAAAACTAGCTTCTTGTTTAAAGCATACAGAACTTCCACCAGGTAAATAATGCCCATATAATCTTGACAGAAAAGATGTTAATAAGAAAGCATACCCAATCTTCTTTCCAAACAGGGTTTTTTTGGAAAAATCATCATCACAATGAATAGGACTATTATCACCAGACAAATTTGAGAACTCCTTATGCATCTTTTCATCGATCACTACTTCAAATTCAGCTGAATCTCCTATGTTTATCTCACTAAATGATTTCATATTAATCAACTCCACCCAATTCAATTAAACTAATCATATTGCCTTTAAAACCCAATTTTTCATATTGTTCTTTAATTTCATCATAGTAAGCTGTTGGGATAACAATTATATTTGAGAAATTATTAATATTAATATTTGAAGGTTTTTTAACTGTCATCCCAAAGAAATTCTTTCCGATTCTAGCTTCATCATTATCAAATAAACCAAAATTATCAAAAGAACTCCAGCTAATAACATTATTCAGTGAATTACAAACTCCGTGAAAAGCAAAAGTACCTTGCTGCGTATGTATTTTATCAAGTAAGATATTAAGATTACTTTCATAATCATCATATATCTTAAAATCTACATCAATTGGTAGACTAATGCAACCTAGATCAGCGTAAATATAATATGAATCATCTTTTTCTTTGATATCAATTACATTAAAACCATTAGTTTTTAGCAAGAAATTTAAACTGGTCAATGTGAAATAATGTAAATGCTCATGCATAAACAGACCAGGATCTCCAGTCTCAACCCTTCGTTGAAAAGCTGGGACCACAATTAACAACTTGCCTTCTTTATTCAAGTGATTTCTAACAAATTTCATTACACCGTTAATATCTTTAATATGTTCAAAAACAGCAACTGAATAAATTAAATCAAATTTTTCATTTAAATCCAGTTCCTGATTAACAAATGCCTTAACAAATCTAATACCTTTGATATCTTCTTTAATTGAAGGTTCCACTCCAACCAAATTTGATACACCTTTTGATTGTAAACACTTAAGCAAATAGCCGTTAGCACATCCAATTTCCATTGCAGAATTAACATTCTGCAAATCAATCTGTTGGAGTACTTTCTCAGCCCTCTTTTTCCCCCAATTACTACCTCCAACCTGGGTAGAAGCTTGAGCATTCTCAGATTGATAAACCTCATTCAAGAAATCTGCAAGTTCTTTATCAAGGGGCTGTTGAATATGACCACAATTCCTGCACTGAAGCAATTTAGCTGGAAATTTCTTATCTGTTAGAATACCTATCCAAACTGTGGTTTGCTGCTTATCTAACACTTTTACAAGATCCGTATTACCACACAAATTACACTTAACTTTAATCACCTTTAACTAGTTTGCATAAATCTGCAAAATTTCGTATTTCGCTCACTTTATCAATGGGTATCTGAATCCCCATATCTTTTTCTATCTCGCTAATAATCAACAAATGATTAAAAGAATCCCATGATTCTGTATTATCTGGCGATAAATCAGCATTAACATCATCTTCCCGGATGTTTAATATCTTTGCAACAATCTGTTTAAGCTTCCCCATTATTATCCACCTCTAAAACTTTAATAAAATCAGGGAAACTATACTTTTTACTAGTATCAAATCCAAAAAAATCATATTCATTATCATTACTTAATAAAACAAAACCATTGTCTTTATAGAAACCATTATTTGCCACATTTTTCTTAGTTGGGATATATTCTGCAATAATATTCTTAATACCTTTCTGTTTAGCTTTTTTAAATATGTAGTTTAACAATACTTGCTCAATTTTCCTACCAATTATTCTACAGCTCAACAAAAATGAATCAATCTTCCATGAATCTGATGATTTTTTAATAATAACTGCCCCAGTAATTCCATTATCACCAAACTTATCTTCAACCTTGATGCAAAAAACCAAAAATTCTTTACTTGCCGCAAACTCTTTGATCTTCTCAGCACTATATCTTCTAGTTGTCATATTAAATTGGTTTGTTTTTATTGTCAATTGAGATATACGAGGTATATTATGATTGTTTGCCTGTTCTATGGTAACAGTCATTTCTAATCCCCTTAGATATTCAGTTAAATCAGTTGTATCTGATTTTAGCTGTTGCCTTTTTCTTTGGTCGATATACATCTTGCCCTTTTTTCTATCTTCATAAGTTAATTGAAGCAAATCAAAATCATTACTTTGCACCAAAGTCCTCAAATATAGAGAAGGATCTGTTGGCATCTCCAAAACCTTAACATCAGGCAAAGCATCTTTAACAATTTCACGATTGAAATTATCATCATCAACAAAAACCATGCTATCCAGTCCAATATTAATCTCTTTAGAGATTTCTTTCATATTTGATATCTTATCATTCCAGTTGATCCTCATTGATGCAAAATGATGTTCTTTAAGAACCATATAAGGGTGATTTCTAAAAACTTCAAGTGCATCATCAAGATTATTCTTACTGTTTACAGCCAAGATTATGCCTCTATTAAATAAAGCTAACAAATACTTTTGAAACTCCCAAAAAGGTCTTCCTTCTGGAGTTGGACCTAGCTTAATGTTATCCATTCCGTCCTCACCAATAATTCCACCCCATAAAGTATTGTCTAGGTCTAAAACAATACACTTTTTAGATAATGCCATAATTGGCTTTACGTAAGATAAATACTCATCACAAAGTTCAGGAAAATAATCAAGACTTAATTTAATATCACCTAAAAAATATAACTTATAATCAACAATTTTATCCTTACCATACCTAGAACAAAAGGCATCATAATCATAGACAAAAATTTGTTCATCTGCTTGTAAAGAATTATTTAATCCCAAATTTACTTTTTGAACAAACTCTTTTAGCCCAGGGTCTTGCTTATTATCTATAATTCCATAAGGTGAATAAACTGGCACCATAAGATTATGCACAACAATTTTTGCATCAGTATTTTTTTTCATTGCTTTGACTAATGATAAGATACTATCAAGTTTCTCCATAATTAGATCTTTTCTATGTACCTCTTTTTTCTCAAAAAAATTAAAATAAGCATCGCCTAAAACTGTTTGAGTATCTATAAGTAAAAAGACCAAATCTGGGTTAAATTCATACAAGCCACTATTATTATCTAATATCTCTTGAGCATATTGATTGTAATCTGACAGATATATCTCAGCCTGAACACCAATATCTTTACATTTGACAGCCAAGACTTCTTTAAGCCCTTTGGTTGTAAAACTTGATAAAATGGCAACCCGAATCTTAACAGTATCTTTATTTGATTTCAATTTTTTATACTCTTTCAAATAATCTATCAATTTTTTCATTTTTTCATAGCAAATGCAATTGCATACCCTTGTGAATGTGAAAGACTAACCATAACTTTTTCATGCTGCTCGCTTAATTCAACAAAAGGCTTACCTTGTTTATCATTCAAGATATTTATCTGATTATGGTGAACTGGCGTTTCAGAAGCTTTGATTATTGCTTCTTTTGCAGCAAATCTAACTGCTAAATGTTGTGCAGGGTTTGGTTTTGAAAAGCAATACTTTTGTTCTTTTTTAGTGTAAACTAAATTCAAAAAAGGATGGTTTGGTTGGTAATTAAATTGCTTAAACCTATCAATTCCCTCAATATCAACGCCAATCATTTTTCTAGTTCCTTAAGCTTGAATATCTTTTTTGCTGGTACACCCAAATAACTATAATTACTTTCCAAATTAGACATTACAAAAGACCCGCCACCTACCCTAATGTTTGAACCAACTTCCACGTTTTGCTTTATTGAACTTCCAAGTCCCATTTCGCAGTAATCGCCCACAATAACATTACCTGCAATAGCAGACCCAGGAAATACGCTATTAAAACTGCCCATTTGAATATCATGAGCAAGCAAAGTTTGCATATGTATGTAATTAAAATCTCCTAAAGCAGTATTTGTACTAATTACACAATTGGTCGCAAGAATATTGCCAATGCCTAATTTTAATGTTTTTTCTTCAATTATTGCAGTTGGATGAACTATATTTGGAAAAAATACATTTTCTTTTGACTTGATTTTCTCATATGCTTTCTCTTTATCAAAAACATTACCCATAGCTAAAACCAGATCAAATTCTTTTTCACTACTTAGGATAAAATCAATATCGCCGACGACTTTATAATTCTCAATTACAACATTACCCCTCTTTTCTTTATCATCATCAATAAAACCTTTAATTTCCCAAGTAGGTTCTTGGTGATTAATCTGGTCTATTAACATTTTAACTTCTTTTCCAAGTCCGCCTGCACCGTATACGTATATTTCTTTAATCATCTTAATACACCAATTTTTTTTGAATCAATTGATTATTGATCTTAAGTTTTTCTAGTATCTCACAGATAAGTTTAGAGGTATCTTCCCGATAATATGGGCTTACACAATCATTAATTCCATCTTTAAACTCCTTTGATAGTGCTTTCTTAATAGAAAATATGATCTCATATTCATGGTAGCCACATTCAATTACATTCTTTGCTCGTTCTCTCCCATCTTGCCTGGACCCTATATCCACAACAGGCAGTTTCAGAGAAGGCGTCTCAACAATGCCAGAACTGGAATTCCCAATTAATACATCAGCTTGAGACATTAGACTTATGAAATTTTTACGATCTATGTTTTTATAAATGCTGATAAAAGGTGTATCTTTATACTTATCAATTTCTTTAATCATCTCTCTACCACCTGCATCAGCATTAGGATAAATAATAATTGTCTGCATCTCAAGTGATAATATAGCTTTAAGTGTCTCTTTAATTTGCCTTTGTGCCGAATCAAACTCAGTAGTGACGGGATGTTGCAATACAATTAGGAGCGGTTCATCTAAATTTAATTTAAAGACCTGTTCAAGCTCTTTCTTGCTTAACAGATCCAGATTCATAATTGAATGTGCTCCTGGTGCACCAACAATATGAATCCTATCTGGATTCTCACCCATTTTTTGTACTCTTTTGGCACTCTTCTTTGTAGCAACAAGATGAACATTAGCCAGCTTTGTTAAAGCATGTCTAACATGCTCATCCACAGTTGAGCTAACTTCCCCACCACAAAGATGAACTACAGGGATAGATAAATATGATCCAATTATCGCTGCTGCTAGCATTTCCGGTCGATCCCCTAAGATTAGGATAATATCTGGTTTTTCTTTAGTTATGTGAATAGTAAGTTCCTGCACAAGTCTTCCCAAAAAAAGGCTCATAGATTTTTTGCTATCATCTTCAAAGATGCAATTTATAGGAACTACATTAAAACCATCCTCTCTAATACAATCTATTGTATATCCAAACTCGTTCATAAGGTGCATGCCCGTGGCTACAATTTGCAGCTCTAATCCCGGATGCTCTTGAATAGTTTTCAATGCATTTGTCATCAAACCATAGTCTGCCCTTGTTCCACTAATATAAATTATTTTTCTCATTTTAAATTATCCCACGTTATTGGTGAATCGCTTTTAATATCATTCATTGCTACTTTTCCTAAAACTTCTTTTATATATTTAGGCTGTATACCTGTTCCTGGTCGCTTTAATGCAATTAATTCATTTGTTATAATGGTGCCAGATGAGATGTCCTTTACAGCAACTACGCTTTTTCTAACCAGCTTTGAAACTTCAAGTTCATCTTTTGTGGGTTCTTTAATACCATTGCCCAATATTTCATTTGAGATTACAGAATTTCTACAAAGATCATGATTTCTTAGAACCTTCACTAGTTCAATCAATTCTTTTGGGTTTAAGGATGCTTTATGATCTGGACCATTCATTTCCTTATCCAAAGTAAAATGTTTTTCAATAACGTTAGCCCCCATACTAACAGCCATTTTGGAAATCTCAATTCCTGTGGTGTGATCAGAATATCCAACTATACAAGAAAACTTGTCCTTAATAGTGTGCATTGCTTTAAGATTCACTTCATTAATCGGGCATGGGTACTGAGTAGTACAATGTAGAACCACCAAATCCTGATTATACCTTTTTATCAGGTTAATGGCTTCTTCAATTTCTTCAATGTTTGACATTCCAGTACTGATGATTACTGGTTTATTTTTCTTAGCTATCTTTTCCAGAAATGGAAGGTTTGTAATATCCCCTGATGCAATCTTAAATGCAGGCATTAATTGATCTAGAAAATCTGCAGCACCTTCTGTATGAGGTGTTGAAAGAAACATGATTCCTTTTTGATCACAATATTTCTTGATTTCATAAAAATCTTGATATTGCAATTCCAGCCTTTTTATCATATCAAATTGGCTTTCCTTTTTTCCAATGTTTTTTTCTTGATAATCAGCCATTCTTGCACTTTTTGTAACAAGATCTTCGGTTTTGGCTGTTTGAAATTTTATGGCATCAACTTTTGCTTCAACAGCAGCATCAACCATTTTTTTTGCAATCTCCAGTACCCCATTGTGATTCACTCCTGCTTCTGCAATTATGAATACTGGATGATTCTCTCCAATGATCTTATCTTCTATTTTTAATTTTACTGAAAGTTTTTGGAATCTTTTTTCTGCTATCTTTTCAGCCATCATCCAATCTAATTGCACATCAATGTCTAATGAACTTTCTGGGTCCATAATAACCAAATCATGTTTATCTCCATAGAATCCGTTTTTAAAAAAACTTTTTACAGTTGTAGCAAATACTGCTCCATTAATAATAACATATTCTTTTCCCCCAGTATTATTAAACAATGATTCCTTATCATTAAAGGTGTACAAGCCTTCCTTTTTAACAAACATAAGCCGAGGGTTTTCTGAAACATCACTCACAGTTTGCACTGAGTCAAGATTTTGATCAACAAGTTTTTTAATACATTTATCAATGACATCAGCACCCCTAAATGGGCTTGTTGGTTGAAGAAGTATTAGAATATCATACCCTTGATGTTTATCTAAAACGTGCTTAACAACTGCCAAAGAATTAGTATCATCCTGAGCTAGACTTTCTGGTCTAAGTAGAGTTGTGACATTATATGAACTTGTGATATTAAGAATATTTTCCCCATCACTTGAAACAACAATCTTATCAATGGTTTCACTTTTTTTAGCTTGCTCTAATGTATAACTAATTAATGGTTTACCATGTAGCAATTTAATGTTCTTATTAACTATTCGCTTTGAACCAGCCCTTGCAGGTACTATTGCTAGTATTTTTTTGTTTTTATACATTAATGCCCCATTAATTTTACCATATCATAATTCTCAAATTTATATACTACTTTTGTCAAAGATTCAGACCAATCCTTAATAAGATTACCATACTTATTTCTAATTTGATCACTAGTCAATGGAAGGCCTGCATTTGAAGGTGGTTTGTTAAAGTAATTGTCTTCAACTAGCATAGTAATTTGAAAATCCCATTCACCAGAAATTGAATAAATCTCAGTTACCAAAGGATGTTCTCTTAAATATGCTATAAACTCATTTAATGTTGTTGAATTATAGTTTTGTAACTTGATATTGATAATTACAATATTTGGAAATCCAAAATGTCTAGGTCTTAATTGTATCTTTGGGAAGAAAATCTTCTCATGTTTCAATTTTTTAATTCTCTTTCTTACAGAGTCAACACTTAGTCCAACCTTCTTTGCAATGTGAGTATAGGTCATTCTACAATCTTCCTCTAAAAAATTGAGAATTTGGCAATTTTTTTTGTCAAGTTTCATTTTAAAAGTAAGTATATTAGATAAATATATAAAACCTTCCATTTATGTGACTAAAAATTGAATTTTGCCTTAAAATTTAAGACAAAATTAGCAATTTATCAAGAATATCTTAAAATTTAAGATAAAATATAAGGTAAAAACATAATAAGATTTTTATAAAGAATAGAACTTTAATAATCTATGAATATTGCATTACTGCCTAGTACATTTACAAATCAAAGAGCTGAAGCTACACACATCACACTAATTCTTATGGCAAAACAGTTAAAGAAATTAGGACATAAGGTGTACATTATAAGCGATGGAAGAAAAGATTTACCAAGCAAGGAGGTGGTTGAGGGCATTAATGTTTATAGGGGCCCAGCATTAAAACCAGCAATTCTTAATAAAATAATTTCACCAATAATAAAATTAAAACAACTAAAGAAAAAAGAAATAGAATTTGATGTTATCCATAGTTTTAGTGCTGCTAAATTTATTGTTGTCAAAGCATTTATTGCAAAATTGTTAATCGGAAAAGTAAAAGTTGTACATACATTGAGAAGTTATTCTAGGTCGAGAATAGGCAATAGTTTTAATTGGATACTTAATCTAGCTGATTATATTACAGTTCCAACAAAAATATTTGCAGAAAAAGTTGGTAAAAAGGCTAAAGTAATTAGATCATTAATAGATCTTGATAAATATAAACCTAAAGATAAAGAATCATCAAGAAAAAAATTAGGAATTAAAGATAAATTTATCATATATTATGGTGGTTCAAGAGAAAATAAGGGCATTAAAATATTGATTGATGCATTTAAAATATTAAATCCAGTTGGAATTAAACTTATGATTATATTTAGAGAACCAGTTCCAAAAGTTTATCAAGACTATGTTTCTAATAAAGGTATCAAAAACAAATGTATATTGATTGGAAAGAAATTAGACAATGTTCAAGATTATGTTATGGCAGCAGAGATTGTGGTGTTGCCATATATTAATTTGATATCTACTGAAGGAAACCCTTCATGTATAATTGAGGCAATGGCATCAAAGACGCCAGTTGTTACAACTAATCTTCCCGAATTAAAAGAAATTGTTATCGATGGGGAAGATGTTATTATGGCTGAACCAGGTTCTGTTAATTCTCTTGCAAAGAAAATAGGTCTAGTCTTAACAGATAAGAATTTACAAAAGAAGTTGGTAATAAATGGATTTAAGATTAGTAAAGAATTTGATGCAGAGAAAGTTGTTAATCAATTTTTAAAATTATATTCTAAAAAGGGCCTGTAAAGGAAGGGTCTGGTTTGTCATGTTCTTTTGGTTCATCAATTTCAATTTTAATATCTTTGTTTAACATTCCCAGTACTTTATCTGCAATCTGAGTTGTGGTAGGATAATAGTGTTTAGTTAATTCTGGAGCAGTAGGCGTTGGTAAATCAGGCAAAGTAATTCGTTGTGGAGCTGATTTTAAATGATCAAATGCTTTCTCAGATATTCTTGAGATGATTTCTCCTGCAAATCCACCAGTATACCAACCAGAATCAAGAACTAGAAGATTGCCTGTTTTCTTAACACTCTTGATAATTAGATTATCATCAAGGGGCTTAAGTGAACGAACATCTACAACTTCAATTGATATACCCTGCTTTTCAAGAATTTCAGCAACTTTTAATGCTTGAATGTTCATATAAGATGTTGCTGCAATTGTTAAATCTGTTCCAGTTTTTGCTATCTTTGCGGATCCAATAGGAATTTTATATATCTCTTCTGGCACTTCACCTTTAAGATTATGAACCCACCTATGCTCTATAAAAATTACAGGATTATTATCCTCAATAGCTGAGATTAATAATCCCTTAGCATCATAAGGAGTAGTGGGCATAACAACTTTTAATCCAGGAATATGTGCAAATAGTGCTTGCAAGTTTTGAGAATGTTGTGGTCCTTGTCCCCAACCTCTACCAATAACAAGTCTAATTACAATTGGAACATTAGATTTACCTGCAAACATGTAATTCCATTTTGAGGCGTTATTAGTTATTTGATCCATACATAATAATGCGAAATCAATCCTCTGATGTGTCATTATAGGCCTTAGTCCCATTACAGCAGCCCCAATACAAACACCAGTTACACCATTTTCTGATATGGGCATATCAAGGACACGATCAGGATATTTTTCTTTTAATCCAAGAGTAGTTCCAAATATTCCTTTTGGGTCTGGAACACCTTCACCAATTATAAATACGCTTGGATCTTTTTTCATTAACTGATCTATGGCTTGTTTTATTGCAGCTGTTTGTGTAATTTCCATCTTAGTTGTAAATATGTTTTTTTAGATCTTCCTTAGTTGGGGAAGGGCTTTGCTTTGCAAACTTTATAGCATCATCAATTTGATTATTAATCTCAGATTGTATCTCAACTATTTTTTCTTCAGTAAGTGTGTCCTCACTAATCATTAAACGTTTCATTGACTCAATAGGACATTGATTTTTCCATTCTTGAAATTCTTCTTCACATCTATAACCTATATTATTATCATAATTTACTCCGCAATGTTCTCTCCACCTATAAGTTGAGAATTCAATAAATACTGGACCACTACCAGATTTAATTTTATCAATGGCAGTTTTTGAAATATCATAAACTTCAAGAACATTATTACCGTTTGCCTGATGAATTTCTATATCATGTGCTTTGGCTAAGTTAGTTAATGGCCTATCTGGTTGCCTTTGATTTAATGGAGTATAAACAGCATACTTATTGTTCTCACAAACAAATAAAATAGGTAAGTTATGAAGCTTGGCAAAATTCATGCATTCATGAACAACGCCTTCTTCTAATGCGCCATCACCAAAAAAGACTACAACAATATCTTGTTTTGACATTAGCTTTTGATACAATGCAGCTCCAACTGAGACAGGTATTGTTCCTGCAACAATGGGTGTTGAAGCAATAAACCCTTGTGGTAAGTCAATTAAATGCATTGATCCACCACGCCCTTCTGAACAACCAGTAACTTTCCCATATATTTCGGCAAAGAATTTATTTAAGTCCCCGCCCTTGGCTAGATAATGAGAATGGCCTCTATGATTACTAAATACTGCATCCTTCTGAGATAAATTCATACAAACTCCTGCAGCTACTGCTTCTTGACCAATAGATAAATGTACTGGACATCTAATCTCTTGATCAGGGTATAAGTCAATTATTCTTTCTTCAACCATCCGAATGTAAAGCATGGTCTTAAATAAGGATATTTGTTTTTTTGTATCCATTCACCTTAAGAATATATAAAAGCTTAATTAGTTTTCGATACCTATATAAATAAAACACGCTTTTTGAGGTTGGGGTTTGTATGAATATTCAACTTGACGGACATAAACTATTGTATCATCCAAATGAAGTTTCTAAATGGGTAAATAATGAATTATTTGCTCCAGTTTATGTAGAGATTGGAGTAACAAGTGCTTGTAACCATAGATGTTCTTTTTGCGCTTTTGATTATCTAGGAGAAAGAAATGATTCAATTGAGAAATCAGTATTAATGGATAATATTAGAGATATGGCTGCATTTGGAGTAAAATCAATAATGTTTGGTGGAGAAGGAGAACCACTTGTTTATCCACATTTAACAGAGGCTATTGAAGAAGGCAAAAAACAAGGATTAGACATCGCAATCACTTCAAATGGAGTATTATTCACAGAAGAAAAATGTAAGAATGTTCTAAAAAACTTAGCTTGGATAAAATTCAGTGTTGATTCAGGAACTGCTGAAAATTATGCTAAAATGCATGGAACAGTACCTGAAGATTTTTCAAAATTATTAGCTAATATGAAGTTTGCAGCAAAATACAAAAGAGAAAATTCAATAACTAGTGCTATTGGCTGTCAAATGGTTGTAGTTGATGAAAACATCAATGAAGTAGAAAAGCTAATATTACAAATTAAAGATTTTGGATTAGATTATCTTGTTCTAAAGCCATATGTTAAGCATCCAGAAAGTATAAATGATAAAACACTTAGCATGGCTGATTATGATAAGGTCTTATCAGAACTTGTTAAGAAATATGAAAAAGATCTAAAGATTATCTTTAGAGGATTATCATTTAGTGAAATTGAAAAGAATGCGCTTGATTATGAACACTGTTATGGTGTTAATTTTATGGGCCTTATTGATGCAAAAGGAAATGTAATTCCGTGTAGTGTATTTTATGAAAAACCTGAATTTTATTATGGTAATATTAATACTCAAAAATTTAGTGAAATTTGGGCAAGTAAAAGACGATTAGAAATTGTAGAAAAGGTTCTTAAGAAAGGATGTGAAAATTGTAGGAACAATTGTCGTTTAAATTTTGTAAATAAATATCTAAGTGATGTTAAACATAGAAGTAAAACACATATAAATTTTATTTGAGGAAAATTATGATAGCAATATTAGGTAGCAATTCTTTTTCTGGAGCTCATTTAGTTAATTATCTACTTGAAAATACAGACCATGAAATTATTGGGATAAGTAGATCAAAAGAATATAACCCTGTTTTCTTACCTTACTTATATAAAAAAGAAAAGGCAAAAAGATATAAATTTTGTCAACTAGACTTAAATAAAGATTTAAACGAGATATTATCTATTCTGGATTTGCATAAACCAGAATATATTGTTAATTTTGCTGCTCAAGGAGAAGTGCGTACTAGTTGGGAGCATCCTACTCAATGGTATAATACTAATTGTATAGCCCTTGTTAATCTCACTAATGAGTTAAAAGAAAAGAAATATTTAAAGCGTTTTATACAAGCTTCTACACCAGAAGTGTATGGTTCCTGTCCTGGCTTGATTAAGGAAAATTATAGTTACAAACCAAGTACACCATATGCTGCATCTAAAGCAGCAGCAGATCTTTTCTTAATTGCGTTAAATAAAAGTTGTAGTTTTCCAGTTGTTTTAACTAGAGCAAGTAATGTTTATGGTATGCATCAGCAATTATATAGAATTATTCCGAGAACAATTATTTATTTAAAAACTGGAAAGAAATTACAATTACATGGACATGGACTGGCAAAAAGAGATTTTATTCATATAACAGATGTTTGTAGTGCGATTCTTAAGATTATTGAAAGTGAAAATCCCTCACTTATTTATCACCTTTCTTCTAATGAAGGAATACGATCTATTGCAAGTGTGGTTAAGTTAATTTGTGATACTGTGGGATATGACATTGAAAAATTTACTGAATTAGTGGGTAGCCCTAAAGGTCAAGATAGTATTTATGAACTAGATTCAAGTCTTGCAGAAAATGAATTAAATTGGAAACCTGCAATTGATTTTAAAGATGGAATTAAAGAGGTAGCCAATTGGGTTGAAGAAAATTGGGATTTAATTAAGGATCAACCTTTTGAGTATATACATAAAGAATGAAGAAAATTCTAATTACTGGTGGAAGTGGTATGGTTGGTTACAATCTACTGCGCAATTATCATAAAAAATTTGAATTATTTAGTTTATACAATAAAAATATCTCTGATTTTGATGGAATTACACATATTCAAGTTGATATTACTGACAAAAAACAGGTTTTAGGATTAAAAGATATTAATCCAGATATAATCATACATTGCGCTGCTTTAACTAAGATTTCTAAATGTGAGAATAATTCAGAGCTTGCCAATGATATAAATGTTAAAGGTACAAGCAATATAAGGGACCTTGCCCATACTGTAAATGCTAAATTAGTTTATATTTCAACTGATGCAGTGTTTGATGGGGGAAAAGGGAATTATAGTGAAAAAGATATTACTAACCCAAAAACAGTATATGGGAAAACCAAACTTATGGGAGAAAAGGTTTGTTTAGAATATCCAAATAGTTTAGTAATCAGAACTAATGTTTTTGGAGAAAGTCATATGACTGGTAGGTGTGGTTTTGTGGATGACCTTATTACTTCGCTTAGTAATGGAAAAAAATATGGAGCATATTCAAATGTTGAGTTTTCACCAATTTATGTTGGTTTTATGGCTAAAATTATATTAGATATGGTTTCATTAGATGCTAGAGGGGTTTTTAACATTGCATTATCCAAATTAAGTAAATTTGATTTTGCTAATGTGGTTGCTGAAGTATTTGGTTATAATGCTGATTTGGTTGAAAATGTTATATCAAAAGATAAAATGAATTTAACTTTAAATAATAAAAAAATGGTTGATTTTCTTAAGATAGAGAAAATACCCACAATAAAAGAAATGTTAGTTGATTTTAGAAATCAATATTCAAAAAACTTTATATAGGTATCTAGGTCAACCTTATTCTTGTAAAGATGGCAATTAAAGTATTACTAGTTTATCCAAATTTTAGATGGATTCCTGGATTTGAAACTAAAACTCTATGGAATGTACACCCATATAATCTTGGGCTTATCGCTTCTATGATTGAAAGTGAGCATGAAGTTAGTATATTAGATGCTAATATGGAAAAATTATCTAAAGAAGAATTCTTTGATAGAATAAAAGAAAATAATCCAGATGTAGTTGGTATATCTGTATTAACTAATGAATACGGTGATGCTGCAATTATCGCAGCAGATATTGTTAAAAAAGTTAATCAAAAAATCAAAACAATTGTTGGTGGCGTACATGCCACATCAAACCCTCATGTTGTAATTAAAAATCCTAATGTTAATTATGTAATCTCTGGTGAAGGAGAATATGTTTTTAAGGATCTTTGCAATTTCTTTGATGGAAAAAAAGAGTTACCTGAAAATGGAATTGTTTACAAAAAAGATGGAGAAATAATAGATACAGGTAGAGCTAGTTTTATCCATGACCTTGATGCCCTACCATTACCTGCTTATCATTTAGTAGATTTTGCAAAATATGCAAATGAAATTCAAAGAGAAAGTGTTGATAGACCAAGAGATATACCTTATGCAAGAATCTTAACTTCAAGAGGTTGTCCTTTTAATTGTTGTTTTTGTGAAGTTGAAACTATATCTGGGAAAAAACCACGAGTACGTAGTCCTGAACACATTATAAAAGAAATAGAATGGCTTAAGGAAAAATATGGCATAAAAGCTTTAATATTTGATGATGATAATCTATTTATCTACAAAGATAGGGCCAAGAAACTATTACAGTTAATGATAGATAAGAAATTAAATCTAAAATGGAATGCAATTGCTGTTGCAATTTTTAAGCTTGATGAAGAATTAGTTGAACTTATGAAGGAGTCTGGTTGCCAGTATATTGATGTTGCAATTGAATCTGGTGTAGAGAGAGTTTTAAAAGATATTATCCATAAACCATTAGATTTAGATTATGCTAGACATATGATTAAGAAAATTAAAGAATTAGATATTGATCTTGCTGCAAACTTTGTTATTGGTTTTCCAGGAGAAACCTGGAACGAAATAAGACAAACAATTAAGTTTGCTGAAGAAATTGATGTTGATTATACCAAAATATTTATAGCTACGCCTTTACCAAATACTGAATTATATAGGATAGCTAAGGAAAAAGGATATTTAAGAAAAGATTTTGATTTTAATAAACATCTTTGGACAGATGGGGCAATAACAACTCCAGAGTTTCGGCCAGTTGATTTAAAAATCCTAAGATCTTATGAATGGGATAGAATTAATTTCTCTAAAGAAAATAAAAGAAAAAAGGTTGCCCAGATGATGGGAATAACTGAAGAAAGACTTAATGAAATAAGAAAAACAACATTAGCTAGAGCTAATCCGGGTGATATAAATGGTTGAAATAAATTTAATGGAAAGATATCCAAGAACTAAGAGAAATTTGGATGAAAGAGCAGAAGAAAAAACAGAAGAAGATAGATCAATTGCTAGACAATGGGGTAAAGATTTCTTTGATGGTGATAGAAAACATGGATATGGTGGATTTTCATATAATTCTAGATTTTGGACAGATGTTGTTCAAGATATGATTAAACATTATAATCTAACAGAAGATAGTAAGATATTAGATATTGGTTGTGGTAAAGGTTTTATGTTATATGACTTTAAATTAGCTCTTCCAGGTATTACTGTAAAAGGCATTGATATATCTGAATATGCTATAGAAACTGCTAAAGAAGAAGTTAAAGAATTTTGCAGTGTTGGAGATGCTAAAGATTTATCTGAATTTGGTGATAAAGAATTTGATTTAGTAATTTCTGTTAATACAGTCCATAACTTAGAAAAAGAAGAATGTAAACAAGCAGTAAAAGAAATACAAAGAGTTGGGAAAAATGCGTTTATAGTTGTAGATGCTTGGAGAACTGATGAAGAAGAGATTAGGATGAAAAAATGGAACTTAACTGCATTAACTTTTATGCATGTAAATGATTGGAAGAAAATGTTTGAAGATGTAGCTTATACTGGTGATTATTACTGGTTTATACCATGAGGTTAAAATGAAATTTAAAGGCGCTGTTTTATATGAAACAAATTCGGATCTTGTATTGGAAGAATTAGATACACCAGAGTTAGAAAAAGGTCAAGTTCTTGTTAAGATTCTATATTCTGGTATTTGTAGAGCACAAGTTAATGAAATTAAGGCGCATAAAGGACCTGATAAATATCTGCCACATACACTCGGACATGAAGCTTCTGGTATTGTTGAAGAAATAAGTGAAGGTGTAACAAAAGTAAAAGCAGGAGATTATGTAGTTCTTACTTGGATTAAAGGAAAAGGAATTGATGTGCCAGGATGTACTTATACTAATAAAGATGGTAAGAAAATAAATTCTGGAGCAATAACAACATTTAATCAGTATTCTGTTATATCTGAGAATAGAATAGTCAAAATTCCTAAAGATGTTCCACCTAAGGTTGCAGCACTTTTAGGTTGTGCAGTACCAACAGGTGCAGGGATAGTAAAAAATCAATTGAATGCAAAAGAAAATGATTCTGTAGCTATTTTTGGTATTGGGGGTATTGGAGCAAGTGCATTGTTATATGCTAAAGCTGCTGGTGTTAATCCTTTGATTGCTATAGATATTAATGCAGAGAAATTAGATTTTGCAAAAGAATGTGGGGCAACACACGTAATAAACCCTAATGAAATAGATGTTAGAAAAGCAATAAGAGAGATTGTACCTAAAGGAGTAGATTATTCAATTGATTGTGCAGGCATAACTGAAATGATTGAAGCTGCTTTTGATGTAATTAAAGATACAGGAACAACAATAGTTGCAGGTAATCCTGCAAAAGGTGAAAAAATCCAAATTGTACCATTTGATTTGATAAAAGGCAAGAAAATATTTGGTAGTTGGGGCGGAAGTGCTAAAACAGATGAAGACATACCTTATTATGCTAAATTGTATTTAGATGGTAAACTAGGAATTGATAAACTTATATCTAAAGAATATCCTCTTTTTGATATTAATTCTGCTTTAGAAGATCTTAGGGCTGGTAAGGTTGTAAGAGCTTTGATTAATTGTCAAGAATGAATAAAAAGAAAATATTACATGGTATTGTAAATATATTTGTCTTGCCTATTGTCCCAGTTTTATTTGTTCTTAAATATGTACTAAGAATTCAATTTATTAGAATCAGGGATGGGCGAATTGGTCATTTAGCTGAAAATACTGAACTTTTTTTGCGAAGAATTGAACTTGGAATAAATAAAAAAAAGCTTAAGTATATTGGTATTGCTAGTATAACCCCTGCTAATAAACAATTATTGAGTATGATAAAAAGAAGGATTCTAACTATAAGAATACCTCAGCCCAAGGCAATAAAATATTTCTTAAAAATTCTTGCTAGTTATTCTATTTTAAATAAGTGGAGATTATTTTACGTTCTTACTTTTAAATCCAATGAATATTATGAATTTGATAATGGTAAACCTGCTTTAAGTTTTGTTGAAGAAGAGGAGAATAAAGGTAAAGAAATCTTAAAAGAAATTGGTGTTGATAAATGGTTTATTTGCTTTCATGCCAGAGACCCATGCTATTTGCAAGATAAGTATAAAGGAGATACCAGTTATCTTCATTTTAGGAACAATGATATCAATAATATGATTAAAGCTGCAGAATATATTACTGAAAAAGGTGGTTATGCAATTAGAATGGGTGCTAAGGTTGAAAAGAAACTTGCAACCAAAGACCCAAATGTTATTGATTATGCATCAAATTATAGGTCAGATTTTGGAGATATCTATCTTCCTGCAAAATGCAAATTCTTTTTAGGAGATGGTTGTGGAATTAATCAGATTGCGCAGATTTTTAATTTACCTGTTGCTTGGGCAAATGTTGCTCCAATAATGTATCCACCATTTAGCAAAAGAGATTTATTTATACCAAAAAAGATTTGGTCTATTGAAAAAAATAGGTTATTAACTTTTAAAGAAATAATTGACAGCGAGATTTTTGAGTATTTTGATACCAAATTATATGAAAAAGCAAAATTAAAATTAATTGAGAATACTCCTGAAGATATACTAAATATTACAAAAGAGATGTATGAACGGTTGAATGGTACTTGGGTTACAACAAAGGAAGATGAGGAATTACAAAAGAAATACAAATCATTGATTAAACCAGGGCAACACTGTTATGGTTTTACAGCAAAAGTTGGTGCAATCTTTCTAAGAGAAAATAAAGACTTATTAAAGTAAATATCAAAATGTGTATAATAAACAATTAGGATAGGTTTTAAGAAATGTTTATAAATGCACAATGGACCACATAAATTAAGTTTTAGAAATATGAAAACAAGAAAAGATGTTAAGATTGTGCTGTGTACTGTCCCATTAAAAGTAGGTGAACACAGGCACAAAGGTACAGCACCATCTTCACCTAAAATAGCTATTGTGAATCTTACAAAATGGTTAGAAAGGGAAGGATTTAATTCTGAATTCTTTGATGTGGATATGCTTTTGCCTCCAAGAGATGAGATTTATAATTATTTTAAAGTTAGACAACCAGATATTGTTGGTATTAGCGCTGTTGTATCAACAAGTTATCAGTCTGTGAAATATCTGTCAAAGATTATTAAAGAAGCTAGTCCAAAAACAGTCTTAGTACTTGGAGGAAATATGGCTGTCAGTGCTAATCTGATTTTAAGAAAAGCTGGAATAAACTATTGTGTTTTAGGTGATGGAGAAATTGCTTTTGTTAATCTTATAGATTATATTAAAGAATATGGCACAAAGATTGATAAAAACAAATTATCACAAATCAAAGGATTAGGATTTATTTGTAATGATGAATTAGAATTTACTGGTTATGGTGACTCAATCCCAGATGAAGATATGCCATATCCTGATTATAAAATATTAGAAAGTGGGCTTTTAGGAAATAAACAATTATTGCAAAATTATTTTCGTGTTGGAAAAGATCAAAACTGGTTTGCACATGATAAGCGTGCTTTAGAACCAGAACGTAAACCTAACATGGCAATAGCTTGGGCTGTCAAAGGATGTTTTGCTAGATGTACATTTTGTCAAAGATTTTGTAAAGGTTTTCATCTTTTGGATATAGGTAAGTTTGAGGAACACATAATTGAACTTAAGGAAAAACATAACTGTCAATTTTTTACTTTAACAGGAGAGAATTTTGGGTTCCCTAGAGAATTTGCATATAATATTGCTAAAATATTAAAAAAATATGATTTTTTGTGGATAAGTGGCGCTTCAAGATGTACAAATTTTAAACCTGAAGATTATAAATTCTTTAATGAATGTGGATGCACTGGAATTAAGTTTGGTGTTGAATCTGGTAGTCAAACCATACTAAATATAATGGAAAAGAATTTTAATACTGAAGATGTATTTAATGCTATTAAGACTGCAACTGAAGCTGGTATATATTGTCCAACAGCTTTTTGTATAGGTATGCCTGGTGAAACAAATAAAACAATAAAAGAAACAGGTAAATTCTTAGGTAGAATATGTAGAATCAAACGTAGCCCACCAGTATTATTAGAAATTTTCCATGCAGTACCATTACCTGGGGCTCCGCTTTATGAATATGGCCAATTGCAAGGTGTTATTGGAACTGCATTAAAAGAAGAAGAAGAATATCTTACATATGTATCAGATAGGGGATCCAGTAAAGAAAATTACATTAATCTTACAGGACAAAGTAATAGAAAAGCAATTTTTTGGGAGTATTTACTCATATACGAAGCAACCAGAGAATTTTACAGTAAACCGCTTCCAAAAAAAGATCGTGAAGAAACCACTTCAAAAGCTAAGTCTAATAAAAAATCTGTAAAAGACCTTATATTAAAGATTATTAGGAAGCCTGGTGGATTAAAACAGGCTTTCAAAGAACCAGTAAGTTCATTAAATGGTTATTTAGGTAGAAGTAAGATTGCCACCAAAATCCCTAAGATAATTTTATATCCCATCATGAGAAATATGCTTTATCTTGAATATCTAAGTAAACTTTCATACAAATTTTTAGCCACAATCTTTACTAAAGATGAATGGAATAAAATGGACTTCAAGTATAAAAGGAAAAAGATTAAATATAAATTAAAACTAAATGAAAGTCTCCGTAAAATAAACAAGAAATTAAGGGAACAATTGCCAGGGCCAAAAACATTAACAGAAAAAAATCAAATATTACTATATCAAGGTAGATAAAAATGAATAATTATATACAAAACATATGTAAAAAATTTCAAATCAATGAGATTAAAAAGTATTTTGAAGATATGGCAAAACTTAATGTCCTTGTTATAGGTGACATTATCATTGATGATTATGTGTTTGTTAGACCTAAAGGAAGAGCAATTAAAGATCCAATTCTATCTGTTGAATATCGTAATAGAGAAAGATATGCTGGAGGAATTCTTGCTGTTGCAAATCATCTAAGTAGTTTTGTTAATAATATTAAGATATTATCAATTATTGGAGAAGAACATTCTGAAGAAGAATTTATTATGCAGAGTTTATCTAAAAATATTGAGTTTAAATCTTTTACTAAGCCTGGATCGCCTACCACTGTTAAAAAAAGATTTATTGATAAAAAAAGAGATAATAAACTATTCAAGATTGAGTATATGAATGATAATCCTATTGATGAAGAATTAACAAACAGTATATTATTATTTTTAGATGAAGAACTTCCTAAATATGATTTGGTAGTAGTTGGAGATTTTGGACATGGATTTATTAATGATCAGATTAGAAGAAAAATTGAAGCAAAAGCAAAATATATGGCGCTTAATGTTCAGTCAAATAGTGCAAATATGGGATATAATTACTTTAATCTTTATAAGAAATTTAATTATCTAACAATGGATGAGCAAGAACTTAGATTGCCTTTTTCTCATAGATTTGAGAATGTTGAGGAAATTGCAATAAAAGCTTTTGATTCATATAAGATGAAATTCTTAGTTACGCGTGGACCTGGTGGGTGTATGTTTATTAATAAAGAAGGTAAAATATTTAATGCACCTATATTAATAAGTAATGTAAAAGACACTGTGGGTGCAGGAGATGCAGTATTTGCAATCTCAACATTATTCTCATACTTTAATGCGAATGATGAATTGATGCCATTTATTGCTAATTGTGCAGGTGGAATATCAGCAAATTTTATGGGGAACAAAGAAAGTGTATCTAAAGAAAAACTTTTGAAATTTTTGGAAGAAATATATAAAAATGGAATGGAATAAATATAAAGAATCGGTTAAAGAAGCTATAGATAATTTTAAATTTGATAATGAAATATTGAATGTTCTTAAGAATTCTGCAAAAAACAGACAAAAAATATTTATTGCTGGAAATGGTGGAAGTGCAGCAATTGCTATGCATTATGTTTGCGATTTTGCAAAAGGTGCAAATAAAGATTGGGAAAACAATCAAGAAAGATTTAAACCAATATGCCTTTCAAGTAATGTAGGATATATTACTGCTGTTGCAAATGACACTGAATACAAAGAAATCTTTAAACAACAATTAATTAATCTTGCTCAGCCTAATGATATTCTAATATTAATCTCTTCCTCAGGTAATAGCCCAAATATTGTAGAAGCAGCAAAGTACGCAAAACAAGCTAAATTAATTGTTATAGGTATAGCTGGGTTTAAAGGTGGGGCATTGCTTGAACATGCAGATTATTCTGCGTACGTAGATAGATCATCATATGAAGTATGTGAAGATATACATGCTGTATTTGGTCATTTCTTAGCAATATATCTTAGAGAGAACTAAATTTTCTTAATATAATCAATAATTTGAGATGTACTGAGTTTTGCATCATTAGTGTATTTTATCTCACCAGATACTTCTTTTATTGCCTGCCTTTCAGCATTAATTTCTTCATCGTCCTTATCAATATAATCTGGACCTTTAATATAATAAGATGGCTTTAATGCTTTAATAGTTTCAATTCCTGTGTTAAAGTCTGATACAACTACATGATCTACACAAGCAAGACTTGCTATCATGTAAGCTCTTAATGTTTGATTATAAATTGGTCTCCCATTACCTTTTCGTGCATTGACAAATGTATCAGAGGTTATAGATACTATCAATATATCACATAACTCTCTTGCAGATTGAAAATGTTTAACATGGCCTGGATGTAATAGGTCAAAACCGCCATGACATAAACCAACTTTCTTACCCGATTCCTTTATTTCCTTAATTAAAAATTGTGCTTGAGAAAATTCAACAATCTTTTTGGAATTAAACTTTTCTTGTGTATTTAACATTTTAATTTCTTCGCAATAATTTAATGTGTTTCTTAATCTCATCAATGTCTATAACATTCATATAATATACCATCACAAGATAAATTAACCCTGCAACAGATATTGCAATAATGGCTTCAAGCCAGATGTTTAATAAAAGACTTTGGGTAATTATGAGGATTACTGATATAAAAACAGCCCCTGCAAAAAAAAGCTTTAACCAAATCTTTTTTGGGAATTCTGCCTTAACATAATACAAAACTCTATTGGTTGATAATATTAATGCCAAAATATAACTTAAAGTAGTTGATATTGCAGCACCATTAATTCCAAATCTTGGAATTAGAATTATATTTGCTACAGTGTTTAATATGGCAGCTGAAATAATAATTTTTGCTACTGTTTGTGGTCTACCAATAGCAGAAATGATATTATGATTTATGCCAGCTACAACATAAAATAACATACCAATAATTAATATCTGTAAAGCGACAGCACCACTAATATAGTCTATACCAAAGAAAACTTCAATAAATAACTTTGCAAATGATAAGATAATAAGTGCTGGTGGTAAAATTATTAAAAAAGAGTACCTATGAATTAAGCTTATACTTGTTGAAATTGTTTTCTTATCTTTTTTAGCCCATAATTCAGAGACTAAAGGGAACATAACTGAAGATATGGCGCTCCCAAAGTATAAGAAAAGGCTTGCTGAAGGAAGTATTACATTGTAGATACCAACAGCCGTTAGGTTAGCAAAATTAGTTAGTATAAGTGTATCAATGTTGCTTATGAACTTTCCACCAATAGCTGTTGCGAAAAGTGGTAGTCCAAACATAAGGAGTAATTTAGTAATTTTGCCAGTGTTTTTTACTTTGTACGAAAAGAAATTAAAATTTTTTAATAATACTGGTGTAAAGATAATTACCAACAAAAAACATAAAATAGCATAAGCCAAAGCTGGAGCATAAACACCCAAATTCATTCTAAAAAACAATAAAGTTAACAAAAGAAATGTTATGTTTTTTAAAGGTTCAAACAAAGCATATAATTTAATTTTTTGAAGACCTTGGAAAACTCGCTTATATAACCTAAAAAAAATACTCCCAACGACATATAATAATAGCAAAATAATTATAACTTTTGAATCAGGATTCTTAAAATAGTTTTTAACTAAGTAATTTGAAGCTATTAAAAATCCAGTTATTAACACAGTTGAACTGATAACTTGCATTATAATAACAGAAACTATTGATGTCTTAATTGCGTTAAATTTTTTTTTAACTTTAAATTCAGGTATATATTTTACTAATGCTGCGTTCACTCCTAAGTCTCTAAAAAAAAGAAAGAAAAAAATCAGTGTATAAACTGCGTAAAAAAGACCATAATCTTTAGGACCAAGTTCTCTAGCAAGAATAATTCTAGTAAAAAAACTAATTATTGCAGCCAATATGCTCATCATAAATACATATCCTGCCCCCTGAACTACTCTTTTGGTATATGATGTCATGATTGAGTTAAATTTATCTGATTATTTAAAGCTATCTGAATGGTAAATTAATAAGATTTTAATAATAATTTAATCAATGAATTTAGAATAATAAAAAGATACCTCTGAAGATTAAATTATACATTAATACCAATTATTTAACAAAAATGTCATGATTTCTAATATTACTTTTTCTCTATCTTTTATTTTATCCCTTGAAATTATTTCAATAGGGTTGAGAATTGGTTTTAATTTGTTAAAAAAATACATTTGTTTATTTAAACCATTAATTGGTTCTTCTGGCCTTCTTGCATGTAATACCTCAGCAGTATTATAAAGATAAAATGTGATTGTAGGTTTTGGAAATAATCTTAATAAAAATTTCTTAAAAAATAAAGGAACATTATTCATAACCATAATATCAGATGAGTATCTGTCTGTGATAATAATATTTTTTCGTAACCTATTAGGTAGAATAATAAAAATATATCTTAGTAATAAATCAAGTGCAAATACTGGAGCAAATAAAGTGTATATACTCTTCTTTAATCCTTTATGCATTTTTGGCTTCTTTCTTTCTCTGGATTTATACGCGTTGCCTAATTTTCTAATAGGGAGGATTTGGTTTCTGCCTCTTCCAGTATAAAATACTTGAGCTTTGTAACCTATTTTATTTAAGTATTTTAATACCTCTGCAGATGTTGAAGATTTTCCTGCACCGTCCGGACCAATAAAACTTATCAAAGGCCAAGGTTTTAAGAATTTCTTCCATTTGATCCATCTAAAAAATAGTTTAATAAAAGTAATTGGATGTTTAGAAATAAAATAAGCAATTAGATATTTTTTCTTTAATATTTCGTTAAATTTCTCATTTGAAACCAAATTATATAATTTCTCAGCAATCTTCTTATTAAATATTGATGATAATTTTTCAATTACATAACCTTTATTAGGTTGTGCTTTTGTTAAGATTGATTGATATTCTGGCTTAAATCTTCTTTTCCCTAAAATTGAATGTACTAGAAGCATTACAAATGTATCATCATTAGAAGGAACGTAAAAAAATGATTTTTTAACTCGATTTTTTAATACATCTAAATAAGACATATCATTCCAATGTACTGCACCAATTTGTATATCAAAACTTACCCTATCTAAACCAAGAAATTTGTAATAGGGTGCATGTTTAAGTGAATATGATTTTGTACGTTTTATAAATCCAAGATTGTTCATAACTTTAACAAACTTTGACCAATCTTTTTTTGATATGACCATATCTATACTTTTCTCAGAATGTTTCTTTGGTTCTCGATTTTCTATTAAGAAATCATAGTTTCTCAATACACAATATGAGATATTATTATTCTCTAATTCAATTAATGTTTTCTTAATAGTTTCAAAAATCATTTTAATAGTTTTATTATATCATCTATTTTAATATTCTTCATACATTTATTATTATAACCAAAACGACATTCTGGCACTTCACCTTTATGTACATTAATACATGGCGAAAATTTGCATATCTTCCCTTTGTATATTGAAATATTACCTGGACCATATGGGCCCCATCTTTCAGGTAAATTTGGACCAAATAATCCAATAGTTTTAACTCCTTGAGCTGCTGCAATATGCATTGTCCCTGTATCATTTGAAATAAATAATTGGCACATCTCAATTGCTGCAAAAGCTTGTTTTAAAGATAATTTGCCTGCAACATTATATACAGTTATAGTTGGATTCTTAATTGATTTAATAATATCATTAATGTATGTTTTCTCAGAGTCAGTGCCAAAGAAAATAATTTTAGCTTTCTTATTTTTATACAATTCATCAGCCAACTTTGCAAATCTGTCTTTTGGCCACATCCTAGAACGTGCAGATTCAGCTGCACCTGTACCAAGCCCAACTATGTAATCATTTGATTTAATACCTAAATTCTTTGTTACTGTATTAGCATTGTCTTTGTCTTGTTTAGAATATTTAAGTTTAATTAGATTATTGGCTTTAATATCTGCACCAAGCACCCTCACTAAATCTAAATGTGTTTGAACAACATGTTGTTTATCATTATACTTTGTTGTCTTATTAAACAATTTTGCCCTAACACCATGTGAATATCCAATACTAAACTTCCCAATAAAATAAGCCATAATAGCAGATATGTTAAGATATTCTTCAAAATCAATTACCAAATCAAATTTCTTAAAGTTCTTTAAGATAAATAGTTTTAAAGCAATAGGACTTAATTTAGTAACAATAACATTATCAATATTGTCATTCTTATAATAAACGTCTTTATTTCTATCAGTACATAATAGACTAATCTTAGAATTAGGATATTTTTGCTTAAAGGCTTTGATTGCTGGAAGTGTTAAGATAGTTTCTCCAATGCCCCATAATTGAATAAATAGAACTTTGTTAGTTTTAAAATCTTTTTTTGATTTAAAAGGACTTAACAGTACGCATAGAGGGGTGCCTATTACCCTATCTATTAATTTAATAATTTTAACGTTCATAAGCATCAAGAATGTTTTCTATAAATTTTGTAGTTGATAAACCTTCAAAGTCTTTTACAATATGTATTTTGCCACCATATGACTTAACAGTCGGTGCTTCAACACAATCTTCACCATAATCTTCACCATTTACAAAAACATTTGGTTTTAATTCTTTTATTAAGTTTATTGGTGTATCTTCATCAAATATGATTACATAATCAACAACTTCTAAGGCTGATAATACTGTTGCCCTATCTTGTTCATTATTAATTGGTCTATTTTGACCTTTGCTTGATTTAACATTTTTGTCTGAATTTAGGCCAACAATTAAGATATCTCCTTGTTTCTTAGCTTCTGTTAGAAAAGCAATATGTCCTGCATGTAAAAGATCAAAACAACCATTACAAAAAACAGTATTCTTGCCTTTAATTATTTCTTTTAATTCTTCAATATTCTTTAATTTATTCATTTTCGATTATAAACTCCACTGCTTGTTTTAAATTATTAGCTATAAGGTCTGGTTGTATACGAAGTTCTGGTTGGTGTTTAATTCCGTGGCCAGTCGTTAAATAAATTGCCCTAGTTCCAGCATTCTTACCTAATACAACATCGTGAGGATGGTCACCAATAACCCATGATTTATCCAAATCAATATCAAAATCTTTTTGTGCTTCTTTAATAAATTTGATATTTGGTTTTCTACAATCACAGTTATCTTCAGGTGTATGTGGACAACAATAACTTTTCTCTATAATTATTCCTTGCTCACTTAATTCTTTAACTAATTGATCATTAAATTTCTTAAAATCTTTGTGTGCATAATAACCTCTCCCTATACCTGATTGATTTGTTATAATAAATAACTTAAAGTTTTTTAATAGCCTTAATGATTCAAAAACATCTTCAAAGAATTCTAAATCTTTAATTTTATGAGTATATCCTTCTTCGTCAATGTTAATTGTGCCATCCCTATCTAAAAAAACTGCTTTATTCATTTTAAAAACTAGATTTTAATTCTTCTATTGTGCAGGGTGTAGTCCCTAACTTTCCAACAACAACTCCTGCTGCGTGATTTGCTATCTCTGCTGCTTCTTTAAGGTTTGCGCCAGAAGCCAGAGCTAAAGTAACTGCAGCTGTAACTGTATCGCCTGCTCCAGAAACATCATAAACTTCTACAGCTTTAGTTGGTATATCTGTTATTGAACCATCTTTCTCAAATAAAGTTGCACCTTTTTCTCCACGAGTAACAAGGATATTAGAATTAATTTCTTTTAAAAGATTAATACCAAGTTCATTAATCTTCTCGCCGTTGGTACATTCAAGATTAAACATTTTACAAATTTCTTTATTATTTGGTGTAATTAATGTAACGTTCTTGTAGATTCTTCTAGATTTTGGGTCTACCACAACAATTTTCTCATAATTTGAAATCTCTGTAATTAATCTTTCAGTAATATTGCCTTTCATATAATCAGAAATAATTATTGCATCTGCTTTTTCGATGTTTTGTTTAATCTTATCTAAAACTTGATCTTCTATTTCTTTTGTGATATTTTTCTTTGACTCATAATCTACACGCATTTGCTGTTGATTATTTGACATGATTCTGGTTTTTTGAATAGTTGGCTTATTTGTATCGATAATAATCTCTTTCTCAATAGCTTTTTCATCAAGTAATTTAGATATAATTTTACCAGATTCATCAGCCCCAATTGTTCCAATTAGGGTTGCTTTTCCACCTAAGGATATAATATTATTAGCAGTATTTGCAGCACCGCCTAGAATATAAGTCTCTTTAGCAACATCTACTATTTTAACTGGCGCTTCTGGGCTCATCCTTTCTATAGATCCCCAGATATACTTATCTAGCATGATGTCTCCAATAATCAAAATTCTTTTTCCGTTAAAGTTATCAAGATTCATTTGGTAATTCAAGTTTAGTTATATCTATCTCTTTAGATTCCTCATCCCTATAGGAATCCTCATCTTCATGATGTGTTGAAAATTCAATAATTTCACTGTCTTCAAGGCCTGTAAATCTATGTTTTGTGTTTGGAAGTATTAGAATTGAATCCCCAGGGAGCATAATTTTACTTTTCTCATCAATTTCTATTAAAACTTTGCCTTTATTAATATAAAATGTTTCATCCTTGTTCTCATGGTGATGCATTGAACATCTAAAACCTTGCTTTAAAAACAATTTTTTTCCACAATAATCTCTATTAACAATCCATTCTTCATGACCCCAAATCTTGTTAACTATCTTATGTTCCATAGGTGTAGTAAATAAAGAAGGATATTTAAAGGCTACTATTAATAGTATGTCAAAAACTATCAGTCAATAGACTGGTGGTATATTAATATATTAATATAAAAACGAAATACTTATTAAGTTAATAAGGGTGCTAAATATTATGGATCAAAAGTTAAGTATTTTACAAAAAACATTATTAGGTTTTCTTTATTTGTCCCTATTGGTAATAGTTATTCTTAGTATTAATGCTACTAAAAATATTGGCAAAGATGGATTTGATGGTTGCATGAAGAATGAATGTGCAAAAGGAGAAGACCACTGTTCTAAGTATAGAACTATTAGTAATTGTTGTGTTGGTGCTGGAGGAGTTGTTGGAGTTTCTGAAGAGAATTATATATGTCAATTTAGTTAAATTATTTCTAGAACAACCATCATATTTTCTACATTATGTACAACATTAAATTTGTTGTAATTAATTATTTCATTATGTTTTTCTGCTAGCTCTTCATTAGTAATGTCTGTTGTGAGATATTTATAATCCATCCTTCCTAAAATAATATATTTATATTGATTTTTTAAAAGAAAAGAATAAAGTTCTTCTGCACTATTAGAAGTAATATTCTCTCTAAAACTTAATACATCTTGACACCATTCACAACTAAATCCATCTAAACCTATAGTAATTTTATCTCTAGGTGAATACATAAAAACATTAGTATTGGGTTCTAATGTATTAAACCAATTAGCATATTCAAATGGTTCTGATGGCTGTCCACCTGAAAATGAACCACTTGTTGGCCAACTTGGATTAGTATTATGTTTATATTTTTGATTACCTGATGTAATCCAGACGCCACCAGTAATAAATAAAATGATTATTATTGCAGGTATGCCAAATCTTTTTCCAAGTTTAAGTAAAAACCAGAATCCTTCTGCACATATAAGCGCAATTGCAATTGCCATTAACATCCAAACCCTAAATGGTCCTCTTGCTACACTAATACCAAATGTCTGACCATTTACTCCCCAGAAAGTATAGAATAACCAAAATATGGTAACAATTATCCAGAAATTTTCTTTTTTTACAATATTAGATTTATATTTAACCAAAATATATACTAAAGAAATTAAAGCTAATAAAGATATAAATAATCCTACGCCAATTGGATTATTGATCATATTTGTTTTTGTTGCAATTAAAAAGTCTCTTAATAAATATGATCTAGTTCCTGTTCCCCCCCCGGAAAATAATCTTGGAATGATATCAAAGATTCTAATGAAAATATTAGTCCCAGCAGTTACAGAACCTGAACTTGTAACTGTAGAAACTGAACTTACACCATAATATGAAACAAATTTACTAAATCCATATTTTAGAATCATAACCCCCCACCACATTAAGGATATTACTCCCCCAATCAATGAAGCAAGAGTTACTTCTTTCATAAATTTTCGGTTCACAATAGAACCTATTATAATATACATCAGTAATAATGTACTTAGCTTAAGTGGTTGTGAAAGGTTTTGAGTTACCCAAATACTAGCAAATATAATACCTCCAACAATTGCCCATTTTTTATCAATTTTTACCCTTTCAAAAGAATACATTAATGGGAAAAATAATGTAACAACTAAAGAATGTGCCCAAATAAAGTGACTCAGATAACAGGGGATCATTGCTAATATAAAAGTAGCAAATAAAGCTTTATTTCTATTACCAATAAATTGTTTAGCAAAGAAATAAAAGAAAATTATTCCTAATGAGACTATAAGTGCATTAAAAAACTTCAATGTCCAATTAACTGAATCATTTGTTTGATGAAGAACACCTAAAAATACATCATAAGCTGGAGGGTATAGATCCATATAAGATAAAACCACATCAAAAGTATTTCCTTTTTTTGTAACTGGTGGATCATATGCAGTTTTCTCAAGAGAAACATACTTAGCACCTACTGCGTGCCCCCAAGGATCTTCATTTTCAAGATAAGGGTAACCAAATGCACCTTTTGTATACATAAAAAAAGATCCAAGAAATAATAAGACTACTATTAAGATTGTAATATCTGATTTTTTTATTTGAAATGTTGGAATTTTGCATTTGTTTTCCTTAATACTCTTAAATAAGATATAAATTGGAAAAGCCATACTTAAAAATAAGAATATCTTCCAATCTAAAGGAACCCTAATAAAATTAAGAAATATAGCAAGGATAGGAAAGGTTCCTAGACCTAAACCTATATTCATGAGGTGTTTTTCTAAGAAATTGTTTGGTTTTTTAAGAAAACTTGTAATTGTAAAACCAAGTCCCCAAGTATATGCGAAAAATAATAATATAGTTACAAGCATTTAGCACCCTCACTTAAAAGTATCTTAGAAGTGTATATAAAATTATCTATAGTGAAATACAGATACTTCTTTAAACTCTTTTTTATCAATTTGTTCAAATTGCTCATTAAAGAAACTAGAATAAAAATTAAGTTTTTTTGGGTCTCTAGAAGAAACAAACCAAAAGCTTTCTTCTAGATCTAAAGTGTTTATAAGTTCAGTTCTGTCTGAGCCCCCATCAAAATTATTATTTAAATTAATCTGCCTACTTTCAAATTTAGAATAATAATTAAATAAATAGACTGTTGAGCCAGAATTATCAAATAAAATTAAAGGAGTATTAGCTGAATTATCTTCAACGTAAGTAACAGCTTCCCGCCATTCTGGTTTTGTTGGATTTGAATAATATGAAATTAACATAACAGAATTAAATAAGAGAATTAATATTATAATTATAGATTGTATCTTTTTCTTGTTTATTAAATCAATTCCTTTAGCAATTCCAATATACACTAAAGGTAATAAGAAAAATAAATGTCTAATTACAGCAAAAGATCTTGTAATGTTCTTAAAAAGAGTTAAATAAACAATAATTGTAAAGAATAAAAAAGAATAAAAAATCTTTGGATTAAATTTAATATTAATTTTCTTAAGATTATCTTTAAAATGTAAGAAAATAAATAGTCCAATTATCAATATAATTATTGGAGAAATAAAGAAGAAAACTCCTAAATTAGCAATTATTGGCGGAATTCCGATAGCAATAAGTTTTGGAATCCAAGCTGGGTATTTATTTATGGATTGTGAAATCATATATCTAAGTATAGGTAAAAATAATATAAACAAGATAACTTGAACCATAACCCAATTTTTTAACTGCTTTTTATATTTATCAAAAAAGAACATTGAAGATTGAATAATTATAAGTAAAATTGCAATATAACTGACATAAAGAGAGAGTAATGTAATAAAACCATAATATTTCCAAAAATTATTTTTTACGTTAGATTTTAGTGTAATTGCACGAAAAAAGAAATATGTTGATAATAAAGCCAAGAATCCAAACATTGTCCAAAGCCTAGCTTCTTGAGCATATACTATTTGAAGCATAGCAGTAGACATTAATAAACATGAAATTAAAGCAACTTTTCTTGAAAATAATAAAGAAGCTAAGAAAAATAATACTATAATTGATGTTACACTAAAGATTACAGATAATAATCTTATAGAAACTTCTGAGTTACCAAAAAAGTTTACCCATTGACGTAGAATTAAATGGTACCCATAAGGAGATAATTCGATATCATAAACCATTTGGTTCATAGAGTTAATATCTTGTTGTTCAACTTCGATTAAAGATATTGCTTCATCTACCCAAAGACTTTCTCCTGCCAATTGATATACTCTTAAAAATAATCCTAAGAAAACAATTACTAATAAGACTAAAAATACCTTTTTATTCATAATCAAAAGAAATCAAAAGGGCCTTATAAATCTTTCATTTAATAAGAATCTTTATTAAGAAATAGAAGATATTTCAATAAATGAATGACATTATAATACTAATATCTAATGATATGTATAGTTCAAGAGTATTCAAGCCTATAATCGAAAAATATCCAGAGATTATTTCTGCAATTGTAGATTGCAAGTCTGTTGGTGGAAATATTATTAAAAGAATTAAAAGAAAAATAAAAATTGCAAAAGGAGCAGGTTTTCATTTTGCGTTATATAAATTTCTTGAAACAACAGGTTATCAGATATTATCTATATTAAAAGGAAAACCTACATTTTATAAATTGGCTAAAAAAAATAATATTAAATATATTAAAACAAATGATGTTTCAAGTGATGATTTTATTAAAAACATTAAAAAATTACAACCTAAAATTATATTTAGTACTACAACTCAAATATTTAAAAAACGATTTTTTGAACATGTATCAACCCCAGTTCTAAATGGACATGGATCTTTATTACCTAAATATAGGGGAGCTACTCAATATGTGTGGTATTTATTAAATAAAGATACGAATGCTGGTGTTACAATTCATATTATGGAACAAGGGATTGATACTGGTAATATTTTAATGCAAAAAGAATTTTTTATTGAAGAAAATGATTCTGCATATAAAATTCATTATAAAATTGCTAATGAATTATCAAAATTATACGCAGATGTATGTGAACTTAAATTAGAAGATCTTAAATTTACTAAGCAAAATGAAGAAAATATCAGTTATTGTCAGATTCCATCAAAAAATGATATTAAGTTATTAAGAAAAGAACATAAATTAATACCATTAAAAGATTTCTTCAAACTCGTTTAAATCTTAAAGATAAGATTTTTATTCCATAAACCCAACCATATTTTAAAATAGAATGGAAATATTGATTTGATTTTGATTTTCCTTTTGTTCTTTCAGTAAATTTAAAAGGGATCTCTTTTATTTTGTAGCCTTTTTTTCCTGCTTTATACAAAAATTCTATACAATATTCACCATGCCCTTTAGGATTAAATCTTATTTTATTAAAAACTATTTTTTTTACTGCAACAAAACCGCTATCATAATCTAAAACTTTAAAATTCAAAACAATATTTGCAAAAAGATTAACTGCCCTACTTGTAAAAATTCTAACTAAAGATCTTTTATCTTTTCCACCTTTTATATATCTTGATCCAACCGCGATATCGTTTTTCTTTAGAGCATTAATCATTTTAGGTATCATCTCAGGAGGCATAGATAAGTCTGCATCCATCCAAATGATATTATCTCCTTTTGCGATCTTTATAGCATCATAAATTGCTGGGGCTACGCCTTTATTCTTAAATCTCCGAATTACTCTTACATTATCAAGATTACGATCTTTAACTATCTCCCATGTTTTATCTGGACTATTATCATCAGAAACAATAATCTCTACATTATCTACATTTGCTAGAATCTTATCAATCATTTCATTGATGTTTTCTTTTTCATTATATGTTGGAAGTATTATTGTATGTTTTATCATTTTTTAAGTTTTAGGACAGCTAAACCTGCTTTTATTTTTATCATTAATTCTTTTGACGATCTAATCTGGAAAATTATTTTAATTATCCTTTTTGGGTTAAAATAAAATTTCTTTAATGATTTCTTTAGCAAATCAAATAATTCTTCTCTTTCATAATAATCATTACAGGTTCTAAGTTCAAAATCTTTAATTGGATTCTTAGCAAATTCTAACCAAAAATCATTAAACTTACCATTTTTTATGCTCTCTTCATATAATTCTGTTTTTGGTAAAACTGTTAATACTTGAAATTCTGCATAATCTGTACCAATGTCGTTAGCAAACTTTACTGTATGGTACATGTCTTCTTTCTTTTCCCAAGGTAAACCAATCATAAAATTAGCAACTGTTGTTATTCCTGTTTTTTTGCATAATTTAAATGCGTTTATAATCATCTCAGTATTAGTATCTTTTTTTAGTCTCTTTAATCCTTCGTCTGTTCCTGTTTCAACCCCAAAATGAATTCTATGACAACCTGCTTGCTTACATTTTTTTAACATAGGATAGGTTATTGTGTTTACTCTGCCCCTAAAACTCCAACTAATTTTTAATTTTCTTTTAATAATTTCATCACATATCTTTTCAACTCTTGGAATATTGACACTAAAATTGTCATCAAAAAAGAAGAATTCTCTCATTCCTAGGTTATAGCATTCTTCTATTTCCTTTATTATATTTTCAGCTGACCTCATTCTATAAGACCTAGAATCTAGTGGCTTATAGCAAAAAGTGCACCTATAAGGGCATCCCCTACTTGACATAATAGTCGCAACAGAATCGTCACGTCCAAGAACACATTGATGTTTTTTCCAATCTACTAAATCTCTTGCAGGTAATGGTAATTCATCTAAATTATTAATATATCCATAGCCTTCTGTATTAATTATCTGACCATCTTCTTTAAATACAATTCCTGCAATATCCTTAAAACTTCTATTGCCACCTATTGCACTTAGTAGTTCAACAAAAGTATATTCGCCTTCTCCTTTTAAAATATAATCTATATCACCTAAGTTCATAGTTTCAACTGGATAAATATCAGAATGATGGCCCCCCAAGACTGTAACTGTTTTTGGGTTTACTTTTTTTACTAATTTAATAAATTGCCAAGCATCATAAATAATTGGAGTATAAGAAGTTACACCAACAACATCTGGATTAAATTCCCTGATTTTAGCTTCTGCTTGATCAAAAGTTAGCTTATCTGTATCACAATCTAGAATTCTTACTTCATGATTACTTTTGTTCCTGATACTTGCCGCAATATACATTAATCCAAGTGGTGGATAGTGACCAAATTCCTCATATACCTCATTTGGAGCTGCTGTTACGACGGTATTGCTATCAGGTGGCATAACTAATAGAACTTTCATTTTAGTAAGATTGTTAGAACTACTCTTTTAAAGCTTTTGTTTTCTCAGATAAACTGATTTTCTTATTTAACATCCACATAGCGAATAAACCCATCAAGACACCAAACCATAATGTAAACAATCTTGTAATAATAATACTAATTACAGCTATACTTTTAGGTACGCCTTGGCCAATTAATAGAAAAAGGACACTTGCCTCCATACTTCCAACTCCTGCTGGAATAAAGGATAATGTGCCAATTAAAGTAGATAATGCAAAAATGGAGATTGGAACAAAAAGTATAAGTCTAACATCAAAAATATTGAGAACTGTTGATAATACCATACTCATAAAAAACCAAAAACCAAAAGAATAAACAATTGAAGTTAACAAAATTCTTGGTTTAATTAAATTACCTGCATTTAGATACATATCATACAAAGTTATTGCTGGTTTTTTAAATAGCTTAATTTTAGCAATGAATTTTAATAAAGTCTTTACAAGTTTTTTTGAAGATAATAAGATAATAACACTAATAATAATAATAACTGCAAACCCAAATACAAAAATTACTTGATTTAAAGAAAAAATGCCAAACATAATTACACCTAATATTGATAATAAGAAAACAACTATTAAGTCACTAAATTGTTCGACAAAAACTATTGGTGCTGTTTTTCTATAAGATACATCATGTAATTTCTTAAGAAAAAAAGACTTAATTAATTCACCAGATTTTGCAGGTGCAAAAAACATTGACCAACATGAAAGATAAATCCTTGATACGTTCTTTGATGGTACAGAAATACCAATATTTCTTAGAATGAATCTAAATCTGGAAAATGACATAAAATGGGCTGCTAAAGCAAGAAAGAATAAAGAAACAATGTTAATAAAAGATATTTTCTTAATACCCTCAATAATATTATTAAAGTCTGCATAGAAAAGTAAGATAACATAAATTAATACCACTAAGAAAATAAAATAATATATCTTTTTACTTTTGATTATTGAATCAATCTGTTTATTCATTTGATATAGCCTTAATTGTATCACAGATAGATTTAATTTGTTCCATTGTTAATGATGAACTAGAAGGCAAATAAAATCCTTCATCACATAACTTCTCAGATATTGGACAATCAACGTTTACATCAGGAAATCTTTCATCATTCCCAGTATATACTGGTTGTTTATGCATAGGTATGAAGAATTGTCTTGTATCAATTCCTTTTTCAAACAGTTTCTTTCTCAAAGTTGTAGCGTCCACTCCAAATTCGTCTTTATCAATTAATATACCATACATCCAATAAACATTCTTTGCCCATTCTTTTTCTGGTGGTAAAGTTATACCAGATACTCCTTTAAGTAAAGAATTATAGATTTTAGCGTTATTGATACGAGCACTAACTAATTGATCAGCAATTTCAATTTGTGCAACACCAATTGCTGCTTGTATATTAGTTATCCTATAATTAAAACCAAGTTCTTTATGTAAGAACCTTGGCTCACCAAAAGCATGATTTCTTAATGATTTTACTTTATTAGCTAGCTCTTTGTTGTTGGTAGTAATCATACCACCTTCGCCAGTAGTTATTATCTTATTTGCATAAAAACTAAAACAACCTATGTCCCCTAAACTACCTGCTTTTTGACCTTTATACTCTGCACCATGTGCTTCTGCTGCATCTTCTATTACAAATAAATTGTGTTTTTTTGCAATCTTAAGTAACGGTTCCATATCTACTGGATGCCCATAAGTGTGAACAGGCATTATTGCTTTTGTTTTATCAGTTATCTTATCTTCAATCTTATTTATATCAATATTCCAAGTTTCAAGTTCAGAATCAACTAATACTGGTTTCGCACCAGAATATATTACAGCATTGCATGTTGCAACCATTGTGAAAGTAGGAATTATAACTTCATCGCCTTTGCCTATACCAAGAGATTCTAGTGCCAAATGTAATGCTGTAGTTCCGTTACAACAACTTACTGCATATTTAGTATCACAAAATTTTGCAAATGCTTCTTCAAATTGTTCAATATATTTTCCATGAGAAGAAATCCAATTAGTTTGAATACAATCAGTAACATATTTAAGTTCGTTCCCTGTAATTGTTGGTTCACAAACAGGAATCATTAAATCATCTCCTTTTCTTCATTAATTCTATATGGGCCTTGTTTAATCTCAAACATTTTTGTATTATTTAAGAATTCAAATCCGTGTCCAGAGAATAAATAGATAACATCACCAGAAACTGCAATAACTTCTGCAATTTTTAATTTATCTTTATTAAAAATAGAAATTTTAACTTCACCTTCTTTTATATAAAATATTTCAGCAATATCTAGTTTTTCTATATTAATTAAGGGTTTGTGTTTATGGGCAGGTAATATTGTGCCCTTTTTTTGGTTATGAAATCCAAGTTGTAAGGGTAATTCATCAGGTGTTACAAAGTTCACGCCTTCATCAACGTCCCCTTTAATTATTAATGCTAATAAATTTCCTTTGTCTTCGATCTTTTGGATATCTAACATAGAATTACCTATCTAATTTATATTCTTCAGGAAGTTTTATATCCCAATTTACATCATTTGGAGCATCCCAAGAAAATCTTTCTCCTTTAAGATATTTTTGCCATTTGTCTAAGTCTTCTTTAACCATAATCTTTACTAATTCTTTAAATGTTGTTTTAGGTTTCCAATTTAAAACTTTTTTAGCTTTTGAAGAATCTCCAAGTAATGTTTCTACTTCTGTTGGCCTAAATAATTTTTCATCAACTTTTACATAGTCTTTATAATTTAATCCAACTTCATTAAATGCGTGTTCACAAAATTCTCTAACACTATGATTTTCGCCTGTTGCAATAACAAAATCCTCTGGTTTATCTTGTTGTAACATAAGCCACATAGCTTCTACATAATCTAATGCATAACCCCAATCTCTTTTTGCATCAAGATTGCCTAAAAAAAGTTCATTTTGAAGTCCTAACTTGATTTTTGCAACAGCATTTGAAATCTTTCTTGTTACAAACTCTAATCCTCGCAAAGGACTTTCATGATTAAATAATATTCCTGAACAAGCAAATAAATTATATGCCTCACGATAATTGACTATTATCCAATGAGCGTATAGTTTTGCTGCTGCATACGGACTTCTTGGATAAAAGGGAGTCTTTTCTGTTTGTGGAGTCTCTTGGACCAATCCAAACATTTCACTAGATGAAGCTTGATAGAATTTGCTTTTTGGTGCAACTGATTTTATTGTATCAATCATCTTTGTTACACCCATACCAGTTATTTCACCAGTAGCAATTGGCTGTTCAAATGAAGCACCAACAAAACTTTGTGCAGCTAAATTGTATATCTCATCTGGTTTGCAATGTTCTAAAACTCTAATGATTGAACTCTGATCAATTAAATCAAATGAGATTAATTTTACTTTATCTATTATACCAAGAGATTGTAATCTCCAAAAATTAGGTGTACTAATACGCCTATAAGTACCATAAACTGTATAGCCTTTATCTAGTAAAAATTTAGCTAAATAAGCACCGTCTTGCCCTGTGATTCCAGTTATTAAAGCTGTCTTCATTTCCAAGCTATAAGAGCCATAGTGCATTTATATAGTTTTTGTAAAAAAATAATCTTTACAAGAACAAAATAGAAAAATAGTAATTATTAATATAAGATATTAGTATTTCTAAAGCTTTTTAAAGTGGGTTCTTTTCTACTATTCAAGGACAAATTAACTTAAAAAATGAAAATTATAATCACAATTCCAGCATATAATGAAGAAAAAACAATTAGTAGGGTTATTGCTGAAATTAAATCTGTTATGGGTTCTACTAAATATAATTATTCTATATTAGTCCTAGATGATGGTAGTAAGGACAATACTGTTAAAGTATCGAAAGAAGCTGGAGCAATTGTTTATTCTAACAAAAGGAATAAAGGACTTGCTGAAACATTTAAACAAGAAATGAAGCAGTGTATCAAGCTTAAAGCTGATATTATTGTACATAGTGATGCAGATGGTCAATATGTTGCAGACAGTATACCAAAAATGATTAAAAAAGTTGAACAAGGATATGATTTGGTATTGGGAAGCAGATTCAAAGGTAAAATTCAACATATGCCATTTATGAAAAGATTAGGAAATATTGCTTTTGCAATTACATTAAGCCAATTAACAAAAACTAAGCTTACTGACACAACAACAGGGTTTAGAGCATTTACAAGAGAAGTTGCAAAAGAGATTTCATATATTAACACATTTACATATACACAAGAACAAATAATTAAAGCAGCAAAACAGGGTTTTAAAATTATTGAAGTTCCAATAGTTGCGAGAAAAACAAGAGAAAGTAGATTGTTTAAAAGTCCTTTTCAATATGCTTTTAGGGCTTGGGTAAATATTATTAGAATTTATAGGGATTATGAACCATTAAAATTCTTTGGGAGGCTTGGAGTAGTTTTTCTTTTGCCAGGAATAATTCTTGGAATGCGTGTTGCTTATTTATTTATTTTGACAGGAAGGTTTATGAAAGTTGGTAGTACAATACTAAGTGTATTATTAATTATGATAGGAATTCAAATAATTTCTTTTGGTTTATTAGCTGACATGAAACGTTAAGAATTAAAACTGTTTTTTGCTTGTTCTAATTGTTCTAAAGAACCAATATCAAACCATTTTTCTTCAGTTACATAACCAAAAATATCTTCTTTTTTATGTAACCATTCTAAAAATGACCCAATTTTATCTGATATTCCAGCTTTTAGAAATTCAGGTAGTGTTTGAATTGCAACTTTTGGAAATAAATAAATTCCTGTTGATGCTAAAGTTGATTTTGGTTGTTCTGGTTTTTCTTCAAACTCAACCATCTTGTTATTTGAATCAATTTCTACAACACCATATTTCTTAGCTAATTCAATATCTTTTACATCGTAAAGGGCTACAACGGTGTTTTGTTTTTCATCAAAAAATTCATTCATATCTTTTAACGAAAATTCAAAAAGATTATCCCCTGCAATTAGTAGAATATCATCATTCAAATCTGAATTATTACAAACATATTCAATGTCGCCTAAAGCACCTAACCTATCTTCGTTAGATGTTGTTTGATCGTTTATAATTTCTATATTTTTTATTGATGAAAAATTAGAGTTCCATAATATAAATTGTTCAAAAAATTTATTATTGGTAATTACATAAATAGTATCTATTGATTTTACTTTCTCAATTTTCTTTACAATATGTTCGATTATTGGTTTTCTTGCAACTTCTAATAAGGGTTTTGCTTTATTTAAAGTAAGAGGATAAAGTCTTGTTGCATAACCTGCCGCTAATATAATTGCTTTCATTTTGTTTTTGCAAAATTAAAGCTACGAACGAGCGTAGCGAGTGACTTTGCTTTCATCTTCCAATGCCTTTATAATTAAATCCAAGTTGTTTCATTTCTTGTGGTTGATAAATGTTTCGGCCATCAACTAAATTAGGTTGATTTAAACTGTCTTTAACTTTTTGCATGTCAAGATTTCTAAATTCATTCCATTCAGTTGCAATCAATAATAAGTCTGTTTGGTTTGCAGTATCGTATGGGTCTTTTCCATATGTAACATTTTCTAAGAATTTCTTGGCTGCTTCTTGAGCAACTGGGTCAAAAGCCCTTATTATTGCACCTTCTTCTTGAAGTTTTTTAATTATATCTATAGATGGTGCTTCTCTTATATCATCTGTATCTGGTTTAAAAGCTAAACCCCATACGGCAATTGTTTTATCTTTTAAATCACCTAATAATTCTTTTATTTTCTCAATAACATAAAACCTTTGATCAATATTTATATTCTCAACTGCCTCTAGTAATTGATAATTACAAGAGTGTTCTTTTAATGTTTCAATTAAAGCTTTAACATCTTTTGGAAAACATGAACCTCCATAACCAATACCTGCTTGGAGAAATTTTGGACCTATTCTATTATCAAGACCTATACCTTTTGCAACCATCTTTACATCTGCCCCAACTTTGTCACATAAGATAGATAATTGATTAATAAAAGAAACTCTAGTAGCGAGCATTGAATTAGCTGCGTATTTGATTAATTCTGCTGTTTTAATGTCTGTATTAAGAATTAAATTATCTGTTCTTTCTAAGCCTTTGTAAAGTGAGTTCATGAGATCTTTTGCTTTTTCTGATTCAGATCCAATAACAACCCTATCAGGAATCATGAAATCTTTTATTGCTTTACCTTCCCTTAGAAATTCTGGATTTGAAACAACATCAAATTCGATGTTATTTTGTTGATTTTCTTTAATTATACTATTTACTAAGTCTGCAGTACCAACAGGAACTGTGCTTTTGTTTACTATTACCTTATATGAATTAATATTTTTACCTATTTGTTCTGCTACTTGTTTTATATACTTTAAATCTGCTTTGTTTTCATTATCTGCAGGTGTGCCAACAGCTAAGAAAATAATATCTGAATCTTGAATTCCTGATTTAGTGTCTGTTGTAAAAGATATTCTATTTTCTTTAATATTTCTTTCAAGAAGTTCTTTTAATCCTGGCTCATAGATGGTTGGAATAGCTTGATTTAGTTTATCTATTTTTGATTCATCAACATCTACACAAATTACATCATTACCCATTTCAGCAAGACAAGTACCTAAAACTAAGCCCACATAACCTGTACCAATAACTGTAACTTTCATAACTATAGAGAAAAAGAAGGCATTTAAAAATATTCGTATTAAAAGTCAAATAAGTAGTTATAAATGATAAGAAAGGTGGACAGCTTTCTTGGGTTCCCGCGCAATGCAGTACAACCAAAAACGGAGGCCTTCTTAACTGCCGAGATCGAAACGAGATCGGGTGAACCAGGCCCCTATGACCGTCCAAGATATAGGAGTAAATATTCATTTATAAAGGTTACGGATATGTTATTGATTCTTAATAAAAGTTATGGCATAAGAATCATATAAATTCAAGAAGTACTTTCTTGTCCTTTGCATTAACTTCTTTTATTGTTTTGTGACCTTTTAATTTTTTCTTGATGTCTTCCCAGGAATATTTCTCTTTGGCTTTGTTAATTTCTTCTAGAATCTCTTTAATTTCTTGATAATGTTGATAAATTAATTCTGCTTTATTTTTTTCTTCTATCTCTTTTATTCCAAGTTCTTCAATTTTTTCTTGTTGTTGTGCAATGATACGTTTTATTTTTTGGATTTCTTTTTCTTTTTGTGTTTGTTTTCTTGGTTGAGCATTTGAAAAATAATCATTTAGTGCCTGATTAAAACTTTTAAAAGGCGTTTTCTCAAAATCCTGATAAATCTTTAAATTAAATGGAGTTATATCAACAACTTGGTTATCTTCACTAAATTGAATGGGTTTTGGGTTTTTTGAAAGTACTTCTTGAATATTGTTTATTAGGTTGTCAAGATCTTTATCTTTAACCTCTATCGGTTTTGTTGATTTCTTTATATCTGATATTTTACAAACTTCTTCTGCGTAGGTTCCGCCGAGGCCCAATTCTGTAGCTAAAGAGGTCACTACACTCCCTTTTATTGATTTGTTTAAGATTTCTTTTAGTTCGTCTTTCTTAAGATCAAAGAAATTAACTTCTTTTTTAGGATAAGTGTATATTACTCTTGGCCTAATAGTTCTACCTTTCCAAGAATCATAATTTGTTGCTGATATAATTAGATCTTCATCATTGGTAAGAATTATGTTACCTGTGCTGAAAAACTCTATAACAAGTTTATGTTTGCCTTCTTTTTTCTCAAACAAAAACTCAATAATTCTTTCAGGATGTTTTTGTGTTATTTGTCTTAATCTTGCATTTGTTAATGTTTTTCTTAATTTCATACAAAAACCTGTGGGTTCAGCTGATTCAGGTTTTTTATCTGTTAAATAAAGATATTTTCCTGGCAGTATATTTAATAAGAATTTTCCTTTTGAAGGGACATAGAACTGTATCATTAATTGGTCTTTTTCTGGATGAAATATTTTATCAACTTTTGAGTCTATTAAAAAGTCAAGTTCTTTAATTACATAATGTAGCTCTAGTGAAGTTAAAGATTTTTTCATAAATTAATATGAAAAAGAAAGAATATAAAAAACTATTCAAAATAAAAAATCAAAATGGGATTTTTTGTCCTAATTGTGTTGATCACACAATTAGAAATCAGAAGGGAGAATTACATCTTTCCCATACTTTTCCCTAGTTTCCCTTAAACGTTGTCTTTGTTGTTCAAGATGGGTATGAAAAATTTCAGGAATGTCTTCTTCTGCCTTATAAATCTCTTCAATACGGGTCATCTTTTCAAGATAGTTATTTATTCTTATTGAGAACTCTTTATCATACTGTTCCTTAGAATATTCTTTATTAAAGATTTGTTGAAAAAGTTCTTTTAAATCTTCATATTTAGGTATTAGGCCAATTGGTGTTTCAATAACTTGATATTCATTATTAACACGACCTTCCATCCACATTAACCAAACTTTTTTATCAACTTTTTCGTTTAAGAATTTCCCATTTTCTTTAAGGAAATAGTTTGTTGCGAATACTTGAGGGCATTTGTCTAAACTTTCACCAAATTTGATATGGTTTTGAATATATGTTCCAAGTGGAACAACAAGAAAATCCATATTAGCCATAGGACTTAATTTTCTAACTCCTTCTTGGCCTAATGTTGCTGCTGTTGTTTCTGATTCTAAGCATGCGCCTATAAAAACTCCATGTGCCCAACTAAGGCTTTGAAGTACTGGTGGGGAAGTATCTGAATCACGACCGCCATAAATAAAGCCATCTATTGCAACACCATCTGGATTATTAAGATTTTCATCTGCATTTTCTAGCTCTGAAATCCTAATAGTATATCTTGCGTTTTTATGTGCTGGAGAAATTTCTTTTCCTTGTTCATCTGTTTTGCCTTTTTCCCATTCTCCAGTAAAATTTTCACCTTCATCAGGGATATCTTTGCCCATATTTAACCAATAAGGTGTTCCGTTGTTAACAAGAACATTTGAAACTACTAATTCTCTTGGTGAGGTTATGGTTTTATAGATAACTGGATCATCAACAGGGTTTACATCTGTGATTATACCAAAAATACCTTGTTCAACATTTGCAGCGTAAGCTTTACCATCTTCACCTGGCCTAATATATGCAATATCATCACCAACTATTGATTGTCCGGGTACCATTGCTGTTGAAGTTTTACCGCAAGCACTTGGATAAGCTCCAGTAAAGTAAGTTGTTCGCTCTTTTCCTTCTGGTTTTAATCCCATGATAAACATATGTTCACACAACCAATCTTCTTTGTTAGATTTATTAATAGCTAATCTTAAGGCTAATTTCTTTAGGCCTAAACTATTACCTGCATATTGATTGTTTGCTGTAAAAACTTCATTTTTAGTTACGTCTATATAGATTCTTCTTTGATCAATATTTACTGTGTTCCCCCGGTCATCTAGTTTTCCTGCTGAATGTAGGAAAAAGAAAAAATCTTCTGATCCGTTAAGACCTTTAAACTGTTCATAACCTGTTCTATAAAGTATATCTTCACTATGGCAAACATATGCTGAATCTGTTAATTGTAATGCACTTATAGAGAATTTTGAATTTTTTGGACCTAAACAAAAAAATCTGATGAACATTTCTTTGCCTTCCATTATACCTTCCATATATCCTAATACTTCTTCTAAATGGGTTTCTCTATCACCAGTGTTTATAACTTTACTAAGTTTCATGTCAGGCGTTATTAGAACTTTGGTGTTTAATTTATCCCTAGCTTGATCTTTTATGCCATCCCAATGTATTGTATGGCCTTCCATTGCTAACTTTCTCTCTTCTTTATTTGTAATTGCTATTTGTCTGATATAATCAATGTCTTCTTGAGAATCAGTTATTACTGTAACTTTTGCTGGTTTACAGTGTTTTATGTATTTTTCTACTAATTCTAGAACTTTTGGATTATTAACTTCTTTTAATTTTTTTAAATTTGCATCATCTAGTATATTTGATTCGATTTCCATGGTAGATCCCCCCAGTGTTTTTATAGAATGAGCATTGGTTGATTTATATAGTTTATGTTATTAATGTAACAGATATTAGGATTTATTAATTGTTAATGTATCTCCAGAGGAAATTTGTTTTAATAATTCTAGATTACCTTGAATTTTTCCAAAGATGTTAACGGCTGATACTGGTTGTTGTCCAAAGAAAACACAAAAACAATCTCCCTTAGGCCAAAAACCTAAATCTCCTAATTCTACTGTTTCTTTAGCTGAATCGTCTAATTCTACGTGAGTAGATATTTCAAAATATATTTCACCACCCCAGATTTGTGCTTTGGCATTAATTGGTAGAATTTCTTTTATCTTATTGGCTGTTAGGTTATCAAAAAATTCTGCTTTTAGTTCTATATCACCTGATTTGATAATTATCATTCTTTACAAGCTTTGTAAATATTATCAAAGAGTTCTGCAATCTGACCAGTTGGTGTTGCTGAGAAAGCCAGTCTAAGAAGGTTACCCATTGCTATTACTCCAGTACTATACTTTTCAAGTAATATTTGTCTTATTGCTTCTCCTTCCTTGCCTTTTAATTTTATACACATGAAATATCCTGAATTGTGTGGCAAAGCGTCAAAAACTTCAGCAAATTCTGGATGTTCGCTCAATACTGTCTCAACTTCATCAAATCTGGCTTTTAAGAGATCAAATTTTTCCTTTTTCTCATCCAAATAAGTAGGTTCAGAGAATGCATGGTATACCAAAGACTGACTTAGATTACTATCATTTGAAATATTTCCCCTAATAGCTCCAGATGTTTTAGCTTCCATTGCATTGTAAACTTCTGAATTGCTACCTTTAATTGCATATGTAATAAAACCAACTCTTAAGCCCCATACATAATCTTCTTTTGTTGCACCATCTAATTTAATAGCTAGGACATTTTCGTGTAAGTCTGCTAATTGTGAAAATATGCTTTCTTTATAGATCCCATCTTTATATACAAGACCAAAATAAGCATCGTCAATTATAGCTAGAATCTTGTTGCCTGCTTCGGCTGATTCTTTGATTGCCGTTACAATTTGATTAACTTCTTCATCAGTTGGTGTATATCCTGTTGGATTGTTTGGAAAGTTTAGTAGAACTGTTTTCTTTCCAACTTCCCCACCTAATTTTTCCTTTAACCCTTCAACATTAAATCCTTCTTTAAATGTTTCAAAAGTATCAAATTCTGCTTTGTATGCATTAATCAAAATCATCTTATAATTACCCCAAAAAAGGTCTGGCATAATAATTTTCTCTCCAGGATCAAGAAATAAATAACCTAACATAGATAGGCCATGAGTTAGGGCATTTGTTGTTACTGGTAGAGAGATTTCTTTTCCTTTTAATGATGGATTTTTCTCAAAGATCATCTTTTGCCATTTTTCTCTTAGATCTTTCTTGCCAAAACTAGGAGCATATGGGAAAACTTCTTTTGGGTCTAAATCAACTCTTTTAGCAATAGAATTTAGGCGCATAGGGCTCCCATCTTCTTCTAATGCAATACCTATGGTTGCGTTAATCTTTTTGCCTTTAGCGTCAGCTGCTTGAGCTAAGATGCCTTTAGCTGGAAAGAAAATAGCTTTACCTTTTTCTGAAAGTAATTCGAATATTGTTGGACTTGTTTTCTTTATTGTTTCATTTAATTCTTCTGCTTGTGGATTCATTTTTACACCCCTAATTATTTTGTTAGCTTGATTACTTTAGGTGAAACAGTACTTATTTTTATACCTTTTGTAGTATCAATAACAAGAATAGTGTGTTTTAGTTGTTTTGCTTCTTCATAACAAGTATCGAAGATTTCTGCTTCGAGGTTATCTTTAATTTTTTGTTTGTTGTATCTTCTCTTTTTTAGTCTGTTACTGATTACCTTTAAAGAAGCTTTAGTTACAATGCATAAAGTTACTTTAGATTTAGGTAAGTAATGACTCATGTGAGAATCTATGATTATGCCTTCTGGATTATGTTCTTTTTTTACTTCTTTTAGTTCATTTAGAATTTCTTTACTTAATAGTTTTTCATCTACAATATCACATTTTCTTTTTTTATCATAAGATTTTGCTAGTTTTTTCTTTTTTATGAAGTTTTTAACGTCTAAAACAGGATAGCCTAATTTATTTGATAGTTTTACTGCTAATGTTGATTTACCTGTTCCGGGAGTTCCTGTTATGCATATTGTTTTCATAAAGAATATAAATAATCAACCAGTATAAAAAACTTAACAATTTGAGGATATAAAGTTTTATAAATTTAACTTGAATTATAAGCGTATGCCAAAAGATAAAACCCTATCAAAAAGGAAAAGGCAAAAAGCAGCTAAGGCCAATAGAAAAAAAAATCTAGCTGTTCAACGAGCACTTGATAAGGGTCAACATGATAGAATAAGAGATGATGGTAAAGGAAACCTATCATTAGTAGATACAGTAACTTCCCCTAGTGCAAGTTCTTCTCATCAAACAACTACCTATCGTGCACCAACTAAATCTGGACCAGCATATGTATCAGGTTCACATTATTTAACAGTTCATTCAGCAGTTAGTAGAGTATTTAAATTTGCAGACCACCTCAGAACAGTGCTTGCTTGGGAACAAATGCCAGCAGATGAAAAAAGGTATATCAGAAATGCGCCTGATTCTGTAAAGAGAACGCAATTAACAGACGCTGCTTATTATATTTTAGAATTTAGAGGCTATAGGGCTGCTCCAGAACCAGTACAAAAAGCAATAGGTGCTTTAGTAAGTAGGTTAGCAAAAACTGATGATAAAGCAACAGCTCTTAGATATGTTGATAATGCTTCTTCATACCTTAGTGCATTGACAAGTGCTTATCAAGGTGCAACTCAAGGCCAAAAAACTCTTCAATCAACATTAGAAAATAATGTAGCTGCTTTTATTGATGGAATTGATGAAAGACTTGCTAGAGAACCTGCGAAAGCAACACCTGCAGCGAAGCCTAAACCAACTTATACTGATTTGGCATGTTATATTTTTGATGATTCAGGAGTAGTTGTAATTGCTGGAGAAAACTTAAGAAATTTTGGATTACAATTAGAAAGACATCAAAGATCAAATCAGACCAATGTTGGAGGTATTGACTTAATGCTTGTGAACGCAACCGGTGATGATGTTAGAACAAAATTAACTGACGCAGGATATAGAATCTCTGGCCAATCTGATGCACAATCAATACTTGGTGACAATATTTATAACGATTCCTTAACTAATGCTATGGATCAAAGAAGAATCTTAAGTTTTGCTCACAGGCAACTTGGAATTCAAAGACAAGGAAGATAAAAAAAATAAAAAAATTACTTCCAAAAAACAAGTTTATCAAAGATTTTTCTAAAAAAATCTCCAATATCAGATTCAGGTTCTTCTACAACACTGCCAGTTATGTCAGTTACTTCAACCCAACCATCTTGTTGAATTTCAACTGGTTCATCGTAGTTTACACCCATATCCATTGCTTCTGCTTGCATAGATTTCTTTGCAAAGATTCCTAAAGTATTTGTTAAGATGCTATTTGATCTTTTTTCAAAGTCAACATCTTCTTTAGCTTGTGCTACATACTCTTGAACTTCTACTTCTGAGAAACCTTCTTCTTCATAATATTCTTGGATGTCTCTTCTTTGGTAATCAAGGTGTGAATAATCCCCACCAGTCTTTCTAGCAATTTCTTTAAAGACCTTAACGCCAACATCGTCTATGCCTGATCCTGATACTGTATAGATTGTAATGTCTTTGTCTCTTGCTTCTAAGATTTTATCTTTATAATCAAAACCAAATGGGCTGCCTTGATAATAACTATTATCATCACTACCTTCACCATGTGGTGCAGCATCGCCAATTAAAAATATTAGTTTCTTTGTTTGGAGATCTCTACTAGACTCTTGATTTTGTAGTATATGAACATCATTCCAATTCATTTTATTTATTGCTACATGTAAACCATATTCAACAGCTTCAGGTAAGTCACCACCACCATTAGCTTCTATATCTTTGATGAATCTTAGTGCTTTATCAATATTGTCTGTTAACTCAAGTTTTTGATAAAGATATTCGTCTTCTTCATCTTCATAATCTCTATAAGCAATAACTCCCACCCTTAAGTATGGGCTTGGTTGACCCCCTTTTACTTCTTTAATTATTTTTGTTAAATGTGTTTTTACTGTCCTTATCTCATCATTCATACTACCAGTTGAGTCGATAACAAAAACTACGTCTATTTCTGGTCTATACCCACAGTTACGAATAACCTCTTGATTATCTGTATCATATGTCTCAATACAATCACTAATTGTTGTTGGTATAATACTAGCTAAACTTGCTGGAATAACCATCAACATCAATAACAATCCAAATATTATTTTTTTCATTTTTGTCCTCCACGGTTGCCCGTAAAGTATAGAATAATCTATAGATATAAATAGCCAAAAGTAGGTTTCAAATGAGATTGAAGTTAAAATTAAGAATTAAGGGGTTTGTTGTAATTCAGTGGTTACCAATTCTGTTTGTTCTCTTTCTGGATTTCTTGGTAAGCCAATATGCCATTGAGTCACTTGGTTCCGTCCATTATTTTTTGAATGATACATGGCATCATCTGCTCTAACATATACTTCTTGTGGATTTGTTCCTGGTTCATAACGGGCAACACCCACACTACATGTAACATTACGACTCTGATCTAGCCCATAAACGCCAGATAATGCTTCTTGAATTCTTCTTGCAATATCCACTTCAGAACCAATTCCAATAGAACCATCTAAAACAAGAACTGCAGCCATCTCATCTCCACCAGTTCTTAAACCCAAATCTGTTTGACTATTAATAAGACCTAATAACCTACCACCAAAAGATTCTAAGACCATATCACCCAATTCATGTCCACCTAAAGTGTTATATTCACCAAAGTGATCAATGTCTATAGCAATAAAAGCATAAGTATGACCATCCTCAACAGTCTGGGCAGCAACAGTATGATAAATCTCTTTCCACTTGCTTGGGGTAATAAGTCCAGTTAATGGGTCTGTCCTATTTCTTTTTTCGTCTTGGGTAATATCGGTAAGCATAGCAAGGAAATATGGCTGAGGATCACCAACATCAACAGGAATAATCTTATATTGAAGAATTTGTTCCTCTTTTCCTCTTCCATGTACATATCTATAAGATACAATAAAATCATCTGGATTTGGTTCTTTAGCATCAGGATTGTGTCTTTGTGTATCTTTCCAAGCTAAATATTTTGCACGACAATCTAAATAAGCATCAGGCAAGTTTTGATCAACAGGGTCAGCAGCAATAATATCAAGCCCTTTAACCTCATCCAATGTCTTACCAGTAATCCTCAAGAAATGAGCATTTACATCAGCAATAGTATGATTTCCATTAATGGCAATAATTCCAATTGGAGCAAACTTCATAAAAGTTTGATATGCTACTTTGGCTCTTTTTTCTCTCCAATAATCAAAGAAAACCCCTTCCATTGATCTTGAATCTAATTCATGGCATCTTTCAAAGCGAGCAGTTCTTTGTGCTAAAACAAGGCTCTGAGCTTCAAGGTCTCTTGTTCTTTCAGCAACTACTTCTTCCAATCTTTTACTTTGTTGGGATAACAGCACGTTTTGCTCTTCAAGTTGTGTTCTAATATGTCCATTTTCTCTTTCAAGAACGCGCATTTTTAGTGCCTTATAAACTACTGGGAGAAATTCTGGGGCAAGTGGTTTTCCAAGATAATCCTGAATACCTAATTGAGATCCTGATGCTGCATGTTCATATTTTCCATGGGCAGTAAATAAAATTACTGGTAAGTCTGGCATAATTCCAACTATCTTGTCTGCACCTAATGTTTGTGGCTCAGATGGTGGCTTAATTTTAGAGTCAACTATCTCAAACGAAGGTTTTTCAATAACCCCATTACTTGGATCATAACCTAAAATACGTGCAGCTACATCAAAACCGTCCATGTCAGGCATTTCAAAATCAGTTATTACTAAATCAATGCCCCCTTGTTGAACTAATATGTCTAATCCTTCCCTACCAGTTTGTGCAGTTACTAAGTCAACTTCTAACTGGTAACTATCCCTAGCTAGATCGCCATTATTAGCAAAAAGTTGTTTTATAAGTGTAGGAAGAGTATCATCATCATCAATAAGAAGAACCTTAGCTTTATAGATTTCTTGTTGATTAACGCCCATTAATTTGTTGATAAGGGATAATTTTTTATAAAGATTATGTAATATAATTGTCCCAAAGTGATAGTAATTATTGATTAAAGGAAGTCATTTTGCTTGTTCTAAACATTCTATAAATTGAGGTGTATCATTCCAGTCACATTTGTTGCTAACACATTTACAGTTTGTTTCTTGGTAGCAAGCATACTCTTCTTTGTATTCACAAGTTGTTGCAACATCTTCTTTATCAGCAGATATGCATAATTGTCCTGAACAACCTGCTTTTTTACAATCAGTATCTTGATTACATTCTGCTTGTAGTTGTTCTTTTAATACTTGAGTACATTTGTTTTCTACGCATTTTAACTCTGAGTTCCCTTCCTTGCCGCCACAAAAATCAGGACAAGCTTTGTCTTTGTTAACATACTCTTCATAATATAATTTATTTCCAATAAAGCAGTTCTTATCGTTATTATCGATGCCACCGCAAATACAATCTGAATCTTTGTTACATGATAATTTATCTGTAGGAATTTGATTACAAGCTGCAATAATCAAAACAAAAAGAAATGATATTAATAAGATTGTTTTCTTCATAATAATAATCTAGAAGTGATAATATTTATTTGTTTCTATTTCTAAACCAATCAACTATTATAATAATCACTAAAGTAAATATACATCCAATCAAAAACCATAAAGCATAGTTTGGTTGTGATTGTATAACGTTTGCTGCTGTATTAGGTACTGTTTCTATTGTTGCTGCTTTAGTAGCTTCTGCACCGGTACGCGCTGCTTCTTCCATAACTGGTTGTACTAAAACTGCTGTATCGGCTACTGCTTCTGTTGTTTGTTTTGCAAATCTTGCTGAAATCCCACCAAAAGTGTTAAACCATTCAATAACTGCAGCACCTGCTAATGCAATAAAACCAACGGGTAAGATTGTCTTAAGTTTTTCTCTAATACCATAAGTGCTTTTTGGTGCGATAATGATATATTTATTTGCCAGTTTATAATGTAAAACTTCTTTACCTTTTTTTGAATAATGAAATTCTTCAGTTACCACTAATTTACCTTTAACTAAAGCTTGAAGATTATAATGAACAGTTGAAATAGGAACTTCAAGTTTTTCTGCAAGTTCAGATTCAGTAGCTTCTTTTTCTGCTAAATAATCTAAAACCTTCCTAGAAGTATCATTAGATATAACTTGAGCTAATTGTTTACTTTCTTCTTCTTTTAAGCTTACTAATATGAAATTTTCCTTTGCCATCATATACTAAAATAGGGATGCATTATAAATAGATTACTATAGTTTTAATCTGAATTGAAGTAAAATTTAAATATCTATTAGTATTCATAAGATATATGCAGGAACTATCGCTTAAGACTTCTAAAAAAGAAGAGTTAATTGATATTACTTCTGAAGTTAGGGGTATCTTAAGTAAATCAGAAATTAATAATGGAATATGTCTTGTGCAAACACAACATACAACTGCTGGTCTAACAATAAATGAGAATGCTGACCCAGATGTCAAACAAGACATATTAAAAGGATTGAGTATTTTTGACAAAGAAAATTATGAACATGGTGAAGGTAATTCGCCAGCACACATTAAATCATCTTTAGTGGGTTCTAGTGTTAGTATGATTATTAGGAATAATGAATTACAATTAGGAACGTGGCAAGGAATAATGTTTTGTGAATTTGATGGACCTAGAAATAGAAAGATAATTGTTGAGGTGGTTGGAAATGGCAGTATGTAATATGTGTGGAAAAAATGATTCATTATTTAGAACTGAGATAGAAGGTTCTATAATTAAAGTTTGTAGGAGTTGTTCAAGTTATGGTAAAATTTTAGCAGAGGTTAGGCCACCACCAAAAATTCAGAAGAAAATGGTTCAAATGAGAAATGAACCTGAAGTTGTACAATTAATTGTACAAGATTTTGCTGATAAAATAAAGAAGAAAAGGGAATCTCTAGGTATTAAACAAGAAGATTTTGCAAAACGAATTAATGAAAAACTTTCTTTAGTACATAATATTGAAACAGGGCATACAAATCCAAGTATTGCTTTAGCTAGAAAGATAGGAAGGTTTCTTAAAATAAGCTTGATTGAAGAATATGAAGAAGAGCAAGGACAAAAAGTAAAAGAAAATTCACAAGTTATGACAATTGGAGATATAATTAAATCTAAACTCAAATGAATTATTCAGATTCAACATTAATAATACCCACATTAAATGAAGAGGGGAACATTTCTAAGATTATAATTTCTGTTAAGAAATTATGTGCTGGTATTAATGTAATTGTTGCTGATGATGGGTCTAAAGATAAAACTCAAGAGATTATTAAGAATTTGAGTGATGTTACATTGTTAGATAGAACCAAAAAGGTTCATGGATTAACTGCTTCGGTTATTGATAGTATTAAAATAGCTAAAACAAAGTATTTTGTTATTATTGATGCAGATTTTCAACATCCACCTAAGAAAGTTAAAGAAATTGTTGATAAATTAAGACGCGGAAATGGAATTGTTGTTGCAGTAAGAAAATCAGCAAAAGGCTGGCCTGTAACTAGAAAAATAATTTCTTTAGGTGCAAAGACTTTAGCAAGAACTAGATTAATTCTTAAAATGCCATTTATAAAAGATCCAGTATCTGGTTTTTTTGGTGGAAATACTAAACTTTGTAATGAAATTATTAAGAAAAAGTATTCTAAATTTGAAATCAAAGGTTACAAAATATTATTTGATCTGTTGAAATATTGTCCAAATAAAACAAAGATTGGTTATGTATATTATGATTTTGGATTGAGATTAAAAGGCCAATCTAAAATCGGAAAGAAACAGATTTTGTCTCTTCTAAGGTCAATATTCAAATAGCTTTTTATATGTTATTTGCCTCACCATAAGTCATGCCTAGAAAAACTAGAACAATTCCTACAAGGAAACAGATTTTTACTGTAGCCATTATACTTTCTTTGGTTATGTATTTAGCAGGTGTTTTTTCAGGACTTTATGCAAATAAGATTATGGAGAAACAAGTTGAAGAAGATTTAAGTTTTCTTAAAGGTTATACAGATATTGCATCTCTTGATTTAAAGAATATGTTATTACAACAACAATTAATAGAAGAGTTACCTAACACTTGTAAATCTACTGCGATTTATTTAGCAAGTTTAAGAAAACAATTAGAGCCGTATTGGGAAAAACTTCCTGCACGAGTTGAAGAATATGATAAAAAAGGAAGAATTACTGAACAGTATATAACTTTAAAAAGAGAATATATCCGGCTTTCATTAAGAATCTGGTTGATTGCTAGAAAGAATAGTGAACTTTGTGAATCAAACTTAACCCCTATCCTATATTTTTATAATGGTGAATGTGAGACTTGTGTTAGACAAGGAGAAATATTCGATGAGTTAAATTTAGAAATGAATAAATTGAATAAAAGTGTTGTTGTTTTTCCAATAGATGAAAGCTTTGAAGATGACAATGTATATTTACTTAAAAAATATTATAATGTTAGTTCTGTACCAACTTTAGTTGTTAAAAATAAGATTATGAAAGCGAAAAAAATCCCTGCTGATAAGATCATCGAGATAATCAATAATTAGGAGATTACTTCATTTATAATATATTCTGCTGCTTTTAGATCGCATTTCTTACAATCACAGCTTTGAGTATTAATTTCTTCGATCCTTTCAGAAGGGCTTGCAATGTTCTCATTGTTGATTGTATTTTGAATATAGTCTAGCCTATATTGATAAGGCATGCCATAATTACCATCAATACATTCATTATTAGATATGAAATCAATAAAATGGAAACTGAATGCAAGTTGGTGAATAATTATAATGAATAGGAATATGTAAATTGCCATTTGAGTGTTTTTTGATGATTTTCTAATTATACTGGCTAAGGCAACGCCCATAATAATGAAAGATATTGGTAAAAGTGATGTAAAATAATTTGTATCTATAGAAGGTACTTTACTTATAGCTAAATATAGTACACCTATTAAAAACCACCAGGAATAGGCTTTATATTTTGTCTTGAAAAGATAAATTATTGAAACTAGTAGTAAAAACATAACAATAAAATCAATAAGATAAAAACTTTTGAATGGTGTAATAAAGGATTGAAAAGAATTGCCCATATCGCCATTAAAACCTAATGTGGATATCATCTTAAATGGTATAATAAATGCTGTAGGATGAAAATAGTTTTCACCAGATTTTTCAGAAAGGGTTTTGAAATCAATAAAATTATTCTTCATTTCAAATATACTGTAAGGTATTAAAGTAATTAGAAATAGGATTGTGCCAATTGCAAGATATTTCTTATCTATCTTCTTGTGATAAGGTATTATCATAATAAGTGCTGGGAGTAAAATATAACTAAGAGAAATATGTAATTGGAGCAATATTCCTAAAGTAAGCATAGCATATGCTAAATGGCTTTTTTTATTTTCTTGGAATGTATTGTATAAAAATAGTAATAATAAAAATATAAACAAAGCTGAGAAATTTACATCCCATAATTTCCTTGAGAAAATAACTTGCCAAGGGTTTACTGTAAAAAGTAAAGCTGAAATTATAGCTGCTTTTTTGTTAAATAATTTATTTACAAGAACAAAACATATGAAAGTTGCTAAAACATTGGCTAATGCAATAAATCCTGTTGCAACTATTGGATTTGTAGAAAACGCATAAGGTATTGATATTAAATAGATAAATATGGGTGGATAATTAAGTCCTGTTGTGCCTCTAAGCGCTGTTAATGGTAATTTACCATTTTCAACAAAATCTAATGCTTTAAACGAATTGTGTGCTTCATCCCCTTTAAATTCCATATAATTCAAACTTGTTAAACGAAGGAAAAAAGATAATACAAGAATAAAAATCAAAATTTTGTTCTTTGAGACCATAATCTTACCATCTAATTAAGTTTTAAATATCTTGTGATTCAAAAATGTAATATTTGCAAGATCCTGTTTCTTGATAAAGAATGTTTTCCATTGTTGCATTTAACATGTTAAGTAATTTAGCTGTTTCTACAGGGCAAGTTGTATCGGAATCTGGACAAGGGATTATGTCGCAAGTGTTAAACATAACAAGTTTTGCTTTATCAACTTTACTTTGTAGGTCTTTTGCTTTTTTTGAATAATAAAGTGGATAATAAATTAATTCATCTGCCTTTTTATCTGTATAAACTATTAAACTAGGATTAGATATCCATATCCCTTCTGAAATCTTAGTGTTTTTGATATGGTTGTAAAAAGGATCAAGGCCATCGTTATAACCATCAAACATAATTAATGGTGTGGCGGTTGCTATCCAAGTTGCAATTAATAAAAATAATACTAGATATTTTGTTTTCTTGAATAGATTAGAGAATTCGTTAATTCCTAACGCAACAAGCATAAACATAAAAGGTAATAGATTGATCAATAGCCTCATTTCTTTGTGCCTTTCAAGAACATATAAGATAAAAGGGAATAAGAATAAAACTAATATGATTATTTTGTTTAAATTTTTCTTAAGAATTAAAGGGATAATTCCAACGATTCCGAACAAGACTAAGATATTTTGTTTAAATAAATTATAAAAATAGAAAGTTATTGGTTGATGAAATATCCAGCCAGTGTTTCTTGTCATATATGCTTGAATAAAGATGGGTTCAAATGGGTTTTTGTACAAAATAGTATTGATGATTAAGAATATTAATGTTGGTAGTCCAAAAAGGCAGTAGAAATAAATTGATTGTTTAATATTAACTTTCTTTTTAATTAAATAGTAAAAGAAAACTAAAAGTAAAGGTATTATAACAAAGATTTGAAAGAATCTTGTCATAAAAGCTATTCCAAGAATTAACCCGGACAAAGGATATTTTTTATTAAAGAAATAATATATACCTAAAATTAAAAAGAAAGTTGAAGGAATTTCTGAAAATAGGATATTACTGAATCTGATAAATGTTGGAAATAATGAAAGTAACAAAGATGAAATAATTGCAGTTTGTTTATTGAATATCTTCAAAGAGATAAAATAAGTTAAATATATTATGCCAATACTAAAGAATAAAACCATGATTCTGCCAAAAAGGATAGGATCTAACTTTATTTTCCAGAAAAATCCAAGTAATAAAGACCAGATAAGTGGTCTGTTAGGTTCCCAAATACCAACTTGACCTAAAGACCAGAGATATTTACCCATTTCAATGTAAACAGAAGAATCCCACCATAAATCATGAGGGGTAAGTAAAGATTTTATACGAATAATTAATGAAATTATTAAAATTATTATTAGAAATTTGTAATCTTTTAGTTTTATCTTATTCATTCTTTTTCCAAATATTATGTTGATCTTTTTTGAAATATTCTGGCAAGCTAATAATATAAATAAACATGATTAATAACCAGAAAGGTGCCATAAAAAATAATGCGAATATATGAATAAAATCAAATTTCTTTGAATATTTTAATATTGCATAAATGTAAAGTGGATATGTTAATAGTGTGCTGATGATTCCTACAACTGCTATCAATGTTAAAGGTGTTTGTCCTGCTAATACGCTAATTGTCCATTTAAAGAATCCAAGAATAGAAAACCATTCAAAAAAGAATTTTAAGACCAATGGACTGAAATATATGCCTTTAGCTAAAAAATATTTTGTATAGCCATCAACTACTTGGTAAATTGTAAAGCTACCCATTATCACTGCTTGTACATAATTAAATAAAAATAATGGTAAAGTATAAATGTCGATTATAGCAGTATTTATTTTCAAGTGTTTCTTGAAGATGTCAATTATGCCCCTTGCAAACCTTGTACGCTGTCTAAGAACACCTTTGGGCTTGTAAGGCATGTTTGTTTCAGCTATTGCTTTTGAAGAAAAACCAATTTTATAACCTTTTCTAATCAGTCTAATGGTAATATCAATATCTTCTGAAAAGCCCTTAACACTAAAACCCCCTACCCCTAGAAGTTCTTTTTTTCTATAAACGCCTAATGGTCCAGGAGTTACAATATTTGCATTAAGTTTTGAAAATATTTGTCTAATTAAAGAATTATATAATTGTTCAAGATCAAACCACATACAAATAAAGCGTTTTCTGTTTTTAACCTTAATAACACAGGAAGCTGCAGCAACATTCTTTCTTTCAACTTCTTTAGTAGTATAGATTAATGCGTCTTCACTTATAACGCTGTCACCATCAACAATTGCTATTAATTCTCCTTTAGAAACAGATATTGCTTGATTAATTGAAGCTGATTTTCCTGTATGTGGTGTTTTGATTAGCTTAACTTCTGGAAATTTTAATGCAATCTCTGAGGTTTTATCCTTACTACCATCATCTACAACAATAATCTCTTTTTCACCGTGAAATCTAGCTTTAATTACAGATTTTATACATTGAGCGATATAACGTTCTTCGTTATGTGCTGGAATAATCACAGATATAGAATTAAATTTTCTTACTAGTTTAGGTTTCTTTTTTTTAATGAATAATAAAACATAATAAGAAAGAACAACAATAAAAAAAACTATTGTAATTATATTTGGAATACTTTCAAGAAGACTCATTTTCTATTACGTCTGTATTAGCAATTTTTGGAGTACAGTACCAATGTAGCTTTTGATTAAGTGCAGCTTTAATAAATGCAATAGAATTTGAGACTGCCAAAACAAGCCCCATTGTAAATAAAGATAAAATTAGGTGAAAAAATTCATTCATTTTCTTACGTTTGATAAGGGTTACTATCCCTGCAAACATAAATCCTGCTGTTAATAATATTCTTACCCAAAAGACTTGGAAATCTACAAGTGTAAAAAGTTTAAGTTCTCCGAGAAACCATCCTGCAAAACCAAATACAGTCATCAAAATAACAACTACTGTTGATGAATTTGATAAAGTTGTAAATAAAATAACCAGTTTTTGTTTAAATGAAAGTGCTTTACTAAAAAGTATAAGTTTAGCATTATCAAAAAATACTCTTGCATTACCATAACACCATCTCTGCTGTTGTTTTAAGAAACTTTCAAATGTGTCTGGAACTTCGCTAGGTGTTTCATAATCAAGATAAACGCTTTTATAGCCTGCAACCAACAATTTAACACTTAACTCTGAATCTTCTGTAATACTTTTTGTGTTCCAGCCACCAACTTTATCGAATGCTGAACGCCTTAATGCTCCTGCTGTACCACAAAAGAATACACAATTTATTTTATCGTTAATTGGTAAAACAATTGTATGGTATATCATTAAAAGATATGATGCAAATCTTGAAATGTTATTTGTTTTGGCATTATAAAATCCTTGCCTAGTCTGAACAATAGCAACTTTTTTGTCTGAGAATGGTTTAATAATGGTTTTAAGATAATCTTTTTTAGGAATCCAATCAGCATCAAAAACAGTAATTATTTCACCTTTTGTAATATCCATTGCATTATTCAATGCACCTGGTTTAAACCCTTCCCGATTATCCCTATGTATATATTTGATGAAATTAGGATTATCATCTGCGAATTTTTTAAGAAGTGATTGGGTTTTTTTATCAGTACTATCATCAACAATAACAATCTCATATTTATTCTTAGGATAATCAAATTGCATACATTTTTTTATGCATCTAGCACCAATTGGATCATTAAATGTAGGGACTTGAACTGAAATAAAAGGAAGTGACTTTAATGGTTTAAATGCCCTTTCTTTTTTACGATCAACTGCAAGATTAATAATTGTTAATATAAAAAACAAAGCTGAAAAGAAAACAACAGGGAATAATGCAATATTATACATTAATATTGATAACTCGTATGAACTCATATTGCTTCACCAGCACTAAATAGTTTTTGTATAATCATTCTTCTAAAAGGGGTGTAAGCAGGTATGCCTTCCATTTTTTGGTTAGGTAAACCTTCTGAAACTAAAAATAGCTTCTGTTTAACACCGATTATGTTTAATCTTTTCATTTCTAACATATCTTGATTTATTTGATCAAAATTATTGTTTTGTATGCAACTATTCAATTTATCTTTTGAAAGATTATACTTTTGATGGTTTATCTCTTTTGTTTTCATTAAATCAAAAGAGATATTATAATAATTTTTTTGATCTAACATTGAAACACAAAATAACGTCTTAGTAAAGATAAAACGCGAATTTCTTGTTTCAACGTCTTTATTGGTAATATAATATTTCTGATAATAATTAATTTTTCCTGAATTTATAAATTCTTCCTTTATTTGAGGCATTATCCCCTCTATAAAGTTTTTTGTTTCTTCTGACCCTATATCTAGATAGCTAATTAATGTTACGGGAGCATCTTGATTACCTAAAAAACTAAAGAATTTTGTTGAAGGGATATCATCTTTAATCAAACCCCCAAAATCAAGAGTTTCTAATTGTTTCTTAAATTCAGGATTTTTATCAATTTCTCTTTGATATAAAGTATTTGCAGAAATAATAACAAATGTGATTATAAATATTAATAGTAAGATATTTGTTATTTTCATTCTCAGTCTCTTTGTTTAATTGAATCTTTAGAGATTTTATGGGATTTATGCATTTTCATTCCAATAGAGAAAATAAAAATGGACCATATCAAAAGAGATATTGCTATATATGGAACAAAAGAAAATAAGAGCAAAGGATATGTAGAGTAAAGCATTATCTTTAATAATTCTGTATATTTAAGTTTTTTATAAAAAATCTTAATTATTGTGCTAATAATGAACATTAGGAATGTTCCAACCATTAAATAAGAGAAAATCAATGAAAAAGATTCTACCATACGATAATTAATTATAACTGCATAATCAACTTCTAAGGTTCTAGTTAAATCAAAGAATAATGTTCTTCCTAATGAGAATAATAAATTAACTGCTCCGGCAACAAATGCAATTACTAATAATAGTCGTAGATAAGCGCCTACAACATATTCTAAGGTTTTCTTATTTAGAAAAATAAAGCCTTTTTCAGGATTCTTAAGTAATTGAATTCCTTCAGTGATATATGTTTTAATTGATGTCATTTTAAGTACCTAATTTATATTCTAAAGAGTGCTAGTTGCATTTATAAAGGTTATTGAACAACGAGAAAATCTTAATCTATAAAATAAAGATTTTCTGGTGTTAATAAAGTATAGGACTTTATTAACAAGGACAAATTATATAAAAAATCAAGTATTACTAGATATATGAACAAAATTCTATCAACTGGCTCAAACATTATTAATAATCTTCTTAATGGGGGATATGAAACAGATATAATAACTACAGTTTATGGTCCTGCTGCTTCTGGTAAAACATTATTATGTTTATTATCTGCTGTAGAGGTTGCTCGTGCTAATAAAAAAGTGATATATATCGATACAGAAGGGGGATTTTCTGTTGAAAGATTAAAACAAGTAGCTCAAGATTATGAGAAAATTGTTAATAACATAGTGTTTTTTAGGCCTACAAACTTTAAAGAACAAAAGGGTGCTTTTGAAAAACTTAAAGATGCTATTAATGATAATGTTGGATTGATTATTGTAGATAGTATAGGTATGTTATACAGGATTGAGTTGGGTAAAAGTAAAGATGTTTATGATGTTAACAAAGATTTGGGGCTTCAAATATCATTTTTAACAGAAATTGCTAGAAAAAAGAATATTCCAATACTTATCACAAATCATGTTTATGCTGATTTTGATAATAAGAACAATGTAAAGATGGTTGGGGGCGACCTATTAAAATATGGATCAAAGTGCCTTATTGAACTTAAAAAAATGCATACTGATAAACGTGCAGCAATCGTTAAAAGGCATAGAAGTATTGAGCCTGAAAGAAATGTATTATTTAGAATAGTAGAAAAGGGTATTGATAAAAGTAACGATTAAGAAGCTTTTTAAATGCAACAAATATTCACTGAATAAATGGGAACTGAATTTAAAGAAAGGAAAAAAGCCTTAACTGATAAAGAAGGGGTTAAGAAACAGCATGCAAAAGGTAAATTAACTGCTCAAGAAAGAATTGATCTTCTTTTAGATGATGATTCGTTTACTGAACTTGGTGGTTTTGCTGAATTACAAAGCCATGATTTTAATCTTAAAGAAAAAAGTAGGGCTAGAGATGGTGTAATAACAGGATATGGTACTATTGGAGGCAATCCAATTTATGTTTATGCACAAGATTTTACTTTTATGGGTGGATCAATGGGTGAGATGCATAATCATAAAATTGCTGAACTCATGGATACTGCACTTAAAACCGGTGCACCAATTGTTGGTTTACTTGATTCTGGTGGTGCAAGGATTCAAGAAGGGATTAATGGTTTAGATGGTGGTGGTAAAATCTTCTTAAGAAATACACTAGCTTCTGGTATTATTCCACAAATTAGTGCGATTATGGGGCCTTGTGCAGGAATTGCTGTATATTCACCAGCTATTACTGATTTTATTTTTATGATTGATAAAACAAGTAATATGTTTATTACTGGTCCAGATGTTATAAAATCTGTTACTGGAGAAACAATAAGTTTTGATGATTTAGGTGGTCAAAACGCACATTCAAGAAAAAGCGGAGTATGTCATTTTGAGACTGGAAGCGAAAAAGAGTGTATATTAAAAATTAAGAAATTGTTAAGTTACCTGCCACAAAATAACATGGCTAATCCTCCATTAAAAAATACTGGAGATAACACAAAAAGGTTAAATAATAATCTTAAAGATATTGTACCAAATGATTCAAAGAAATCTTATGATGTTAGAGATGTTTTAAAAGAAGTTTTTGATAAGAATTCATTTTTTGAAGTTCAAGAAAACTATGCACAAAATATTGTAATAGGATTTGCAAGATTAAATAATAATGTTGTTGGTTTAGTTGCTAACCAACCTTGTGTTTTAGCAGGGTGTTTAGACATTAATTCATCTGATAAGATTGCACGTTTTGTAAGATCTTGTGATAGTTTTAATATTCCTTTAATTAATATGGTAGACGTAACTGGATTTTTACCAGGAACAGACCAAGAACACAAGGGAATAATTAGGCATGGTGCAAAGATATTATATGCATATTCTGAAGCAACCGTTCCAAAAATATCATTAGTTATGAGAAAAGCATATGGTGGGGCGTACATAGCTCTTGTTTCAAAAGATATGGGTTATGACAAAGTAATTGCTTGGCCAGATGCTGAGATTGCGGTAATGGGTGCTGAACAAGCTGTTAATATAATTAATAGAAAAGAATTACTAGGAAAAGATGCTGATAAAATCAGAAAAGAAAAAGTTAAAGAATATTCAGAGAAATTCTTAAATCCATATGTTGCAGCAGAACAAAATAAAGTAGATATAATTATTGATCCAAGTGAAACAAGAAAAACACTTATTTCTGTATTAGATATGTTGATGAATAAGAGGGTAAGAAGACCTTCAAAAAAACACGGCAGTATACCATTATAAAATGGAAGAAATAAAAGTAAATATTGATGGTGAAGAGCATAGTGTCCAAGTTGAAGAGTTAGAAGATGGTAAATTAAGGGTTATGCTTGAGGGTTCTGTTTTTGATATTGAAACAAAACAAGATATTAAAGAAGAAATTATTGAAGAAAAGTCTAAAAAAGGTGAAGAAGAAGGAGTTGTTGTTGCACCTTTGCCTGGAACAGTGGCATCTATTTCTAAAAAAGTTGGTGATAAAGTTAAGAAAGGAACTTCAATACTAAAATTAGTTGCCATGAAGATGGAAAACGACATAAAATCTAATAAAGATGGTGTTATTAAAGAAATTAAGATTAAAAAGAATGATACTGTTAATAAGGGAGATATTTTAGTAATAGTAGATTAAGATGCTTCTAAACTTGGTTGTTGTACTTTGATTTTAACCCCATTTCTTTGAAGTTGAGCTATAAGTCTCTTATTTTCTTTTGTAATAGCTTCTTCTTGAAAATGATAAATCATCTCATTTAGTTCTTCAATCTCTTCCATCATTTTCCCCTCGTATTACTTCCTAATAGAATTCCTGATAACACATTAAGTGCCCATGCTTGAAAAACATTTATAAAATATAATTTTCCAAAAACAAAGTTCCATAACCACATAACTGGAAATGCTAGAATTAAGCCAACTATTGCGCTTAATACTACAATAAGAAGCATTGTGTAGAAAAGATCTACAATCTTTTTTAAGACTGGAACTCTTTTTAATATCCCCATGATTTATGTAAACACACACTTGTTTTTAAAGTTTTTGAAAAAAGATATAAATGAGTAGATATTAATGGTTTTTATGAATATAACAAAGCACAGGGTTAGGTATGCAGACACTGATCATTTTGGGGTTGTGTATTATGCTCGTTATTTAGATTGGTTTGAAGCTGGTAGAACAGAAATTTTGCGTGATCAAGGAATTACATACGCCGATTTAGAAAAAAAAGGTATGTTTGCCCCTGTTGTTGAGATTAAAGTTGAATATAAGAAACCTGCTAAGTATGATGATGTAGTTGAATTAGAAACTACGATAGATAAGATAGGGAATTCTAGTATTAAGTTTAATTATAAAGTATTTAATTCTAAAAAAGAATTGTTGTGTGAAGCGTATACAGTTAATGTGTTTATTGATAAAGATATGAAACCTGTAAGAATTCCAGATAATATTCGTGCTATTGAATAAAAACATCCCCTTCAATAATTTTAATTTTCTTGTTGTCTTTTTTTATTATTAAGAATCCCTCATTGTCTAGATTGTATGCAATACCTTCAAAGGTTTTGTTCATTGTTTTAACTTTTACTTTATCTCCGAGGAAAGAATATTTCTTCCAATCTTCAAAAATTTTCTTTTTATTTATCTTCTTTGTATAAGAATTAAGATTTTTAATTAATGATTTAAGGATATTTTCTTTGTTAATTTCTTTTTTTAAAATGGATTTTAAATTAGTTGATTTTGTATTTAGATGTAAAGGGGTTTTATTGTTTACATTAATTCCAATTCCCACAATAGTTTTATCTTCAAGGTTTGTAGTAAGGATACCGCAAACTTTTTTCTTTTCATAATATAAATCATTTGGCCATTTGATAACTGTTTTTATTTTAGTTATTTCTTTTACTGCTTTATACGCTGCTAAACAGCCAATAAAAGTGTACAGTTGTGGTTGATCAATCTTAGGTAGAACTATTGATAAATAAATTCCCCCTTTATTAGAACTCCAGGTTCTCTTAAAGCGACCATGACCGTTAGCTTGGGTCTCAGCAATTAAAATAGAACCAATAGAATAATCTTTTGCTAAATCGTTTGTAGAACTAATTTGTTTAAATTTAAAAATTGTCATGATCCATTAATTCTCTCCTGCCAGACATTACCCATTCATTTGATTGTTGTTTAACAGGTTTTTTCTCGCCTAAATATTTAGTTACTGCAGTTGAGACTATAAGAAGTTTTTCTTTCTTAGTTAATTTTTTCTTAGTGCTCATAAAATTCTTGACCTCGTCTAAAATATTGTTTTTATCTATGAATGCTGTGGTAACATTGCCTTTGATGAAATTATTGTTTCTTATAACTGCTTTATGGAAAGGGATTGTTGTATCTACTCCCTCTATAACATATTCATCTAATGCTCTTCGCATTCTAGATATTGCTTCCAATCTAGTTTTACCTCTACACATTAATTTAGATATCATTGAATCATAATGAGGGGAAATTATGTGGCCTGTATGTGAAGAAGAACAAATTCTTATACCAGGGCCGCCAGGTGCGAGATAGTTAGTGATTGTTCCATTGGAAGGAACAAACTCTATAGGGGATTCTGCATTAATCCTACATTCAATTGCCCAACCATCAATTTTTATATCTTCTTGTTTAAATGCTAGTTTTGCTCCTGCAGCAATCTTTATTTGTTCTTTAATAAGATCAACACCTGTAATTAATTCGGTAACGCCATGTTCAACTTGAATACGAGTATTCATTTCCATAAAATAGAATTTTTGATTTTTATCTAAAAGGAATTCAACTGTTCCTGCACCCTCATAACCTACAACTTCTCCAGCCTTGATTGCAATTTTACCCATCTCTTCACGCATGTTTGGTGTGATTGCTGGTGAAGGTGCCTCTTCTACTAGTTTTTGATGTCTTCTTTGTATGCTACAGTCTCTTTCACCTAAATGGACCACATTACCGTAACGATCTGCGAGAATTTGGAACTCTATATGTTTTGGATCCTCAATAAATTTTTCCATGTACATTGAATCATCGCCAAAAGCAGCTCCAGCTTCTGTTTTTGCACTGTTAAATAAAGATTCTAAATCTTCTTTTTTGTATATGACTCTCATACCACGTCCGCCGCCGCCAGCTACTGCTTTAATAATAATGGGATACCCTATATTGTCTGCTAATTCCCTAGCATGTTCTGGTGTTTTTAGAAGGTCTTTTACACCTTCAATAACTGGAACTTTTGCTTTTATCATAGTTGAACGGGCCTTACTCTTGTTCCCCATTAATTCCATTGCACGTGAAGAAGGGCCAATAAACTTAATCTTATTTTCTTCACACAATTTGGCAAAATTGGCGTTTTCAGAAAGAAAACCATATCCTGGATGAATTGCGTCTGCTTTAGCTTTTTTAGCAATCTTGATAATTTTCTTAAAATCAAGATATGCGTTTGGATTGCCTATATTATAGCTTTTATCAGCAAATTTTACAGCTAACCCATCTTTGTCTGGTTTTGAATAAATAACAGTAGTATGAATCTTTAGTTCTTTACATGCACGAATAATCCTTAATGCAATTTCACCACGATTCGCAATTAAAACGTTCTTAAATGGCTTTTTATTTCCTAATTTAGTATAATCTCTTTCTTTAATCATATCAGGACTTAATCCTTTGGTTAACATATCAATGAATGATTTTGAAGAGTCTTCTTCAACAATCTTTTGAATTTTATTAGAATCAAGATTTGGTAATTTATCCATAACATTTTTTGTGATTAGGTTTGTAAAATCATCAATATTTGTTGAATTTGGTAAATGGTCTTCTTTTTCAAGACTAATAAGGTGGGATTTAACAAGAGATTCAACTTTCTCATAAATATATGGCATTGAATCTTTAGTTGTTTTCATTAACTTTCTAACTAATTTTGCCCCTTTAGGTAAAGGTGAAAGTAGATGATTCAGAATCTTCTCAGTACGCCTTTTTTTCCTTCTTCTTGCCATATATGCTAGTGCTCATTTTGCTTTTTTAAAGCTTTTTATTATTGTCATGATATATAGAAATGTTTTTAAATGAACAACCCTTTTTCTTGCCTATAAAAGGGTGTTATATAAGCTTAAATATTAGGAGTTTTAGGAGGACAAAAAATGAAAACAATAGACGAACTTAAGAATGAAAAAGGAGAATTAGATATGAATGCGATTAAGCAGATTATTCCATATGAACATCCATTTTTAATGATTGATAAAGTAATTAGTGTTGATAAAAATAAGATAGTGGCAATAAAGAATGTTTCAGCTTCTGATGAATTCTTAAAAGGTCATTTTGCTGGATTTCCCATTATGCCGGGTGCATTAATGGTAGAAGGTATGGGGCAAGCAGCTACTTTGCTTATTAGATATAATCTTGAAGAACATTTCAAGAAAGATGTTCTAGCATTTAAAATAAAAGATGCTAAATTCACTGCACCAGCTTTTGCAGGTGATCAACTAGAGTATGAAGTTGTATTAATGGGCCAAGACGAAAGAGGTGCTTTAGTACAAGCTAAAGCTAAGAAAGAAGGAAATGTAATAGCTGAAGCTGGAATGATGCTTGCTGTTGTTGACAAAAAAGAATTTAGATCTCAACATAGTCCTGTTTATAAGTGATTTAAATGTATATAAAAGGGGTTGGAATGACCCAATTTAGTCTAGAAGATAGAAGCACTCATGCCATGGCTTTTGAAGCTGTGACAGGTGCATTGAAAGATGCAGACATGTCTATAAATGATGTTGAAGCTTGTGTTGTATCAACAGTTGATACTAATGCAAATGATGAAAAACAAAGGCATTATCCTTCTGTTGTTAGTTCTTTATTTAAGAAAAGAATCCCTATAATTAGGGTGCCTGCTGTTTGTGGTGGTGGTGGTGCAGCTTTATGGACAGCAAATAGATTAGGATATGATAATGTACTTGTTTTAGGAACAGATAAGATTGCTTGTAATAAAACAGGAGTAGTAACAAAAGAAATTTTAGGTGCTGCTGAAAGAGTTTATAGTCAAGAAGAAGGATTGGTTTTTCCTGCTGAGAATGCAATTCTTGCACAACAACATATGTTAAAATTTGGAACGACAACTGATGATTTAGCAGAAGTTGCTTTTAAGAATCATGAAAATGCATTTATTAATCCAAAAGCTAATTTTTATGGGAAAAAAGTAAGTCTTGAACAAATTAAGAATTCTCCTGTTGTTTCCTCACCGTTTAGATTATTTGATTGTAGTATTAGTGTAAATGGAGCAGCAGCTGTTGTTTTATCCAAAGACAAAACAGATGTTAATATTGCAGGATCTGGATTTGCAACTGATTACTTGATGACTTTTGAAAGAGAAAGTATGGTTGAATTAAAAGCTACTAGATTAGCAGCTGAACAAGCTTATTCACAAGCAGGGATTAATGCTTCAGAGGTTAATGTTGCTGAGGTTCATGATGCTTTTACTATCTTAGAAATAATGGCATATGAAGATTTGGGTTTTTGTAAGAAAGGTGAAGGTGCTAATTTAATAAGAAAAGGAATTGTTAAATTAGATGGTAAGATTCCTGTTAATACTAGTGGTGGGCTTAAAGCCAGAGGACATCCAATAAGTCCAACTGGATTAGCTCAGATTTATGAAATAGTTAAACAATTAAGAGGGGACTGTGGAGATAGACAGATTAGTTCACCAAAATATGGCCTTACTGAAAATAAAGGTGGTGTTGGTGCTTCAATCAGTGTTCACGTCCTTAAGAAGGTAGGTGGTTAGAGTGATTCAAAGATGGGTATGTAAAGCGTGTAATAAAAAATGGATTTATCCAGTTGAAAAATGTATTTATTGTGATGGACAAATAAGTAAAGAAGTTGGAACAAAGTTAAAAGTAATTGGAACTACAAAAGTTGCAATATCTTCTCCAGAACATCCAATTATTCCTTATTTTACCATGATATTAGAAGACGAAAATGGTAATAGGATGCCTAAAAAAACAATGAGAGAATATCAAATTGGTGATGAGTTTAAATGGGAGAAAAGTGATGATGAAAGTGCTGTATCAATAATCAAGATAAAATATGATTATGATTTTGCTGTTAAGCAAGCTTTAGAATTGATAAATGATATTGAAGTTGGTAGTGAATCAAAAGTTTTAATCAAACCAAACATTATGTCGGCAGCTTATGCATATTTAGCAATTACCACAAATCCAAAAGTTGTAAGAGGTGTTGTAAATTACCTTGTTGGAAAAGGTGTTAAAAAAGAAAATATTACAATTGCTGAACAAGCACAGTTTTCTGAATTTGACAAAGCAATAACAAGATCAGGATTTAAGAAATTAGCTAAAGAATTAGGTGTTAAGTTAGTAGACCTAGCTACAACTGAATTTGTCGAAAAGGAAAGTGAAGGATTTAAGTTTAAAATTTCTAACTTGATGTATGAGAACAATGTGATAATTAATGTTCCTGTTATGAAAACACATTTATTGTTAGGAGTTTCTGGAGCATTAGAAAATATGACAAGGGTTGTTTCATCTGACAATTATAAAGAAATCGCTAAAGATCCTGTAAAGGCTTTAGAAGCAATAGGCCATCTTCACAAGGTTTTGCCAAAGTATGTAACTGTTGGTGATGCAAGTATTGGTATGCAAGGTAATGGACCATTAAATTATGGTAATCCTGCTTTTCTTGATATGATACTTGCTAGTAAAGACCCTGTTGCACTAGATAAGATATTCCAAGAGATTGGTATGTTACGAAAAGTGCCACTTATTGAAACAGCTGAAAAGTTAGGAATTGGTTCTGCTGATTTAAGAGAGATTCCTGTTGTTGGTGATGAGCTTGATGCTTGCCGTAGGGAATTAATGCCAGCTATTGGTTCAAAATTAATTAAGATGTAAAATATGGTTGAAAAACAATTAATGAAAGGAAACGAAGCACTAGTTCATGCAGCTATAAAAGCTGGATGTACGTTTTATGCAGGTTATCCTATAACACCACAAAATGAGATTCCTGAAACAATGTCAAAATTAATGCCTAAAGTTGATGGGGGAGTTTTTGTACAAGCTGAAGCTGAACTTTCTGCAATTAATATGATCTTTGGTGCTAGTGCTGCAGGGGTAAGGTGTATGACCTCATCTAGCAGTCCAGGAATTGCTTTAAAGCAAGAAGGCATATCTTATATTGCTGCTGCCGAATTACCTTGTGTGATAGTTAATATGGTTCGTGGTGGGCCTGGATTAGGGAATATTAATGCTTCACAAGCAGATTATTTTCAAGCTGTTAAAGGTGGTGGACATGGAGATTACAGATTGATTGTAATAGCACCTCATACATTACAAGAATTATATGACCTTACAATGAATTGTTTTGATTATGCTGATTATTATAGAAATCCTGTTTTAATATTGGGGGATGGTATTCTTGCACAGATGGTTGAACCAGTTGAATTGAAAGAATATGAAAAGATTTTGGATTTACCATCTAAAGATAATTGGACCTTGACTGGTTGTAAAGGAAGGAACCCCCATGTTGTTAAGACTTTATTGTTAGAACCTAGTGATTCATTGGCTAAGCATAATGTGCATCTTAAAGAGAAATATCAAAAGATAAGTAATGAGCTTTGTTTATGTGAAGAGTATAAAACAGAAGATGCTGACATATTGATTGTTGCTTATGGTATAACTGCAAGAGTTTGCAAAGAAGCTATTGATATTGCTCGTGATAGCGGTAAAAAAGTTGGGTTGATAAGGCCAATAACTTTGTGGCCATTTCCTAAAAAAATTCTATCTAAATATAAAGGAAAAGATTTCTTAGTTGTAGAGATGAGTAATGGACAGATGATTGAAGATGTTAAATTAAATTTAGAATGTCAAGGAAGATTTGAGTTTTTAGGTTGTGGTGGTGGATGGTATCCTGATACAAAACAGATATTGGAGAAATTAAATGGAATGTAACGATTATAATACATTAAAAGTATATAGGTGTATACTGTGGTAATAGCACTAGTAACTGGTGGGGCAGGATTTATTGGGAGCCATTTAGTAGAAGATTTAGTTGAGAAAGGATATCAAGTAAAAGTTATTGATAGTTTAATTAAAGGTAAAAGTGCAACAATTCAAAAGTTAATTGATCAAGGTAAAGTTGAATTTTTTGAAGGAGATATAAAAAATAGGGATAGTGTTGATAAAGCTATGAAGAATGTAGATTATGTTTTTCATACTGCAGGTACACATATAATTAATTGTGGTAAAAGTCCGGAAGATGCAATTGAGTGTAATGTTCATGGAAGTTACAATGTGTTCAAATCTGCATTAGATAATAATGTTAAAAGGGTAATTTTTAGTTCAAGTTCAAGCATATATGGGGAACCAAAAAGTTTACCTATGTCTGAAGATAGTGAACTGAATATTGTAGAACCCTATGCTGCAAGCAAACAAATGGCTGAACATCTATTGAAATTTTTGGGAACTAAAGGATTGAAATATAATATATTAAGATATTTTAATGTTTATGGCTCAAGACAAGCTGTGCATGCTTACTATACAACTGTCGTGATAGATTTTATTAATAAATTGATGAATGATGAATCACCAATTATTAACGGAAAAGGTGATCAAAGTCTAGACTTTACACATGTAAGTGATGTTGTAAAAGGAAATATAGCTGCAGCTGAATCTACGGTTGAGAATGAAATATTTAATATTGGAACTGGACAAAGTACATCTATTGCTGATCTTGCAAAAATGATTATCAAAACTTTAGGTAAAGATATTGAACCCAGATTTAGGGATAGAAAAGTTTTGGTAACAAGAAAAAAAGCTGACACAATTAAAGCTGAAAAAATACTTGGATTTAAATCTCAAGTTTCTATTGAAGAAGGTATAGCAAAAATTACTAAAGAAATTGCTGAGAATCCTGAATTATATAAAGGTAGATAAGAATGCTAGAAATAAATGATAAGATATGGAAAATTCCTTTATTCCAAACGTATTGGGATGAAAATGATGTTGAAGCTATTAATGAAGTAGTTAGAAGGGGGAGCTCCTGGGCAACTGGACCTGAGGTTGTCGAGTTTGAAAAAAAAATCGCTGAATTTAATGAAAGAAAATATGCTTTGGCTTTTAATTCTGGAACAAGTGCTTTGCATGCAATGTTGCTTGCATATGATGTTAAAGGTAAAGAAGTAATTGTACCCTCATTTACTTTTATTGCTACGGCAAATGCAGTTGTATTAGCTGGTGGAAAGCCAATTTTTGCTGAATCTGAAGATGAAACATTTGGATTAGATGCAGAAGATGTTTTATCTAGAATAAATAAAAATACTGCTGCAATCTTAACTTTAAACTATGGTGGAGGAGTTTCAAAAGATATTGAAAAATTAAAGCAGATTGCTGATGAGAAAAACATATTATTACTAGAAGACAATGCACATTCTTTTGGTGTAAAGAAAAATGGTAAAATGTGTGGAACATTTGGGCAAGCAGCTGCATTAAGCTTTTGTCAGAATAAACTAATAACTACTGGTGAAGGTGGTGCTGTGGTTACAGATGATGAAAAAATATTTGAAAAAATTAAGTTGATTAAAAGCCATGGAAGAATTAAAAATTCTAAAGAAGATTTTTCATCAATTAAAAATTATGGGTATGTGGAAGTGGGTTATAATTATAAGATACCTACAATGGGGGCGGCTTTAGGACTCTCACAACTTAATAAATTTGAAAAAATAATGAATTTAAGAATTGAAGCTGGAACAAGATTAAATGATGGGATAAAAGAATTTGTTAAAGTATCTGAACCTTATGAAAATTCTGACCACTTTTTTCAAAAATATACTATTATGCTTAATAATAATGAAACCAGAGATAAACTACAATTATTTTTAAGAGATAAAGGCATAATGAGTAAAGTTTACTATGAACCTATCCATCTAGAAAATATTTATAGAGATAATTATGGTTATAAAGAAGGGGATTTGCCTAAAACAGAAGCAATGTCTAAGAAAATCCTTACCTTGCCTATGTGGCCAGGTATTTCAAATAATGATATAGATTATATAATTAATTCAATCAAGGAGTTTTTTAAAAATGAAGTGTAAGACATTAAAAGATGATGGGATGCATTATTGTCCTGGTTGTGGGCATACTCAAGTGCATAGAATGATTGCTGATCTAATTGATGAATTAGGTATCCGAGAAAAAACTATTGCTTCTGCACCAGTTGGTTGTGCAGTATTATTTTATAATTATTTTAATGTTGATGTTATTGAATGTGCACATGGTCGTGTTCCTGCTGTCATGGGCGCTATAAAAAAAGTTAATCCTGATAAGTTTGTTTTATGTTACCAAGGGGATGGTGATTTAGCGGCAATTGGTACAACTGAAACAATACATACTGCTAACCGTGGAGAAAACTTAACTGTTATTTTTATCAATAATGCAATTTATGGTATGACTGGTGGTCAAATGGCACCTACAACTTTACCAGGACAAATTACAACTACAACACCAAAAGGAAGAGGGAATAATAATGAAGGATTACCTCTTAAGGTTTGTGAATTATTAAGCGTACTTGGAGGTCCAACATACATTGAAAGATGTGCAGTAAATAGTGCTGAGAATATGAAGAAAACTAAAGAAGCCATCAAAAAAGCAATTCAATGCCAATTAGAAGGTAAAGGTTATAGTTTTATAGAGATATTGTCTGGCTGTCCAACCAACTGGAAAGTTAGTGTAAAAGATTCTATTGGCTTTATTGATAAGATGATTGAATATTTCCCATTAGGTGTTTTCAAGGATGTAAGAAATGAGAGATGAAATTAAGATAGCAGGTTATGGTGGACAAGGGGTTGTCTTAGCTGGAAGTTTGATAGCTAACACTGCAATGCGTCAAGGATTGTATACTTGCGGCATGGTATCTTATGGTGCTGAAATGAGGGGAGGAACAGCAAACTCAACTGTAATAGTAAGTGATAAACCAATAAGTAGCCCAATTGTTATAATGCCAAATGTTGTATTAATATTAAATGAACCTTCTCTTAAGAAATTTGAAGAGAGTGTAGAAAAAGGTGGTGTTATAATTATTAATACATCAGAATGTAAGAAAAAAGTTTCTAGACAAGATATTGAAATTGTTGAGGTTGCTGCAACAGATGCTGCAGTAGAACTGGGAAATAAGAAAGTTACAAATATGGTCATGGTTGGAGCATATATTAAGAAAAAAGGTTCAATAAGATTAGAAGAAGCCATAAAGAATCTAGATGTTGTAATCAAGAGAAAAGAATTGATTGATATTAATAAAAAAGCTTTGGAAAAAGGTGGGGAATTATGTATGTAAAAGGTGTTGGTTGTACACCATATAGGATTCATGAGAAAAAATCACATATGTTAGCTTATGATGCGATTAGTCAAGCCTTAAAAGATGCTGATACGTCTTTAGATAAGATTGATGGTATTGTTTGTAGTACGTTAGAATGGTTTTTTACTGAGGAAAATCAAAGACATTTTGCTGCAATGCTTTCTGGTTTGTTAAAAACTAATAAACCAATAATAAGGGTGCCTGCTGCTTGTGCTGGAGGGGGAACAGCCTTATGGACAGCTAATAAAATGGGATTTGATAATGTATTGGTTGTTGGTGTTGAAAAACTACATGGACATACAAGAAATACTGATATGATTACAAAAGAATTTGGTATGGCTGCTGAATCTAAATGGGAGCAAACTGAAGGTGTTAATTTTCCTGGAGAAAATGCTTTAGTTGCACAAGCATACCTTAACAAATTTCCCGAAACAACTATGAATGATCTTGCTTTGATATCGTTAAAGAATCATGAAAATGCTTTTTTAAATCCTAATGCTTATTTTTATGGGAAAAAAGTTAACTTGGATCAAATTAAGAATTCACCAATAATAACTTCGCCATTAAGATTATTTGATTGTAGTGTAAGTGTTGATGGGGCTGCAGCTGTTGTTTTATCTAAAGATAAAACAGATGTTAAAATTGCAGGGTCATCATTATGTTCTGATTACCTTCCGCCTTTTGAAAGGGATGATATGACAACATGGGAAGGAACATTAAGAACTGGCAATGAAGTTTTTGAGCAAACAGGTTTAGAAAGAAGTGAGATTGATTTTGCTGAATTACATGATGCTTTTACAATAGTTGAACTATTAACATACGAAGATCTTGGTTTTTGTAAGAAAGGGGAAGCGTATAAAATGATTAGGGATGGTAGATTTAAGATTGATGGAAAGATGCCTGTAAATGTTTCTGGTGGATTAAAAGCTAAAGGGCATCCTGTTTCTGCAACTGGTCTTGGAATGATATATGAGATTGTTAAACAAATACGTGGTGAATCTGGTGATAGACAAATTAGTAAAACTAGAAATGCGCTTGCCCATAATATTGGTGGAGCAGGTGGTACAACCGCCGTACACATACTAAAGAAAATTGGAGGGGTTTAAATGGAAGACTTAAAAGGTAAAACTGCATTAATAACTGGTGGTTCTCAAGGTATAGGTAAAGCTATTGCTATAGCAATGGCAAAAGAGGGTGCTAATATTATTATCAATGATATTGAACCTGCAAAAGAAGGGGCTGAAGCAACAGTTGCTGAATTAAAAGAATTTGGTGTTGATGCTATGGCAGCTTATGCAGATGTTTCAGATTTTGAACAAGTTAAATCTATGGTTGAACAAATTAAAGAAAAATTCCCAGTAATTAATGTATTGGTAAATAATGCAGGAATAACTAAAGATAGAACATTAAAAAAGATGACTCCTGAAGAATGGAATGCTGTAATAAATGTTAATCTTAATTCAATCTATAATGTAACGCATAATGTTTTGGGGCTTATACCTGAAGGTGGTTCGATTATATCTTTATCTTCTATTGCTGGAGTTGGAGGAAATTTTGGACAGTGCAATTATGCATCAACTAAAGCCGGGATTATTGGATTTACAAAGTCTCTTGCAAAAGAGTTAGGAAAAATGAAGATTACTGTTAATGCGATTGCCCCAGGATTTATCAAAAGTAAGATGACTGATAAAATCCCTGTAATGATGCTTGATCAAATATTGGACTTAATACCTTCAAAAGAGATGGGACAGCCTGAAGATGTTGCTAATTTAGCAGTGTTTTTGGCATCTAATAAGGGTAAATATGTAAATTCTCAAGTAATCAGAGTAGATGGCGGCATGATGTTTGGTTGAGTACAATAAACTTTAAATAGGGTTTTTATTTACCTTCTTTAGGGGATATAACTTGGATTTTAATTATACTAAAAAACAATTAATGCTTTACCACACTATTAGGAATTTTGTAGAGAAAGAAATTATTCCTTATGCTCAAGATATTGATCATGAAGAAATATTTCCAATCGAACAAATTAAGAAATTAGCTAAGATGGGCGTTATGGGGATGTCTATACCTAAAAAGTATGGTGGGGCTGAACTTGATAATGTTTCTCAAACTATAATTATGGAAGAAGTTAGTCGTGCTTGTGCTTCAACTTCTGTTACAATGGGGGCACATACTTCTTTATGTTGTTATCCAATTGTAAATCATGGTACTAATGCTCAAAAAGAAAGGTGGTTACCTAAACTTGCTTCAGGCGAGTGGTTAGGTGCTTTTGCGCTTACAGAACCAAATGCTGGTTCTGATGCTGTTAATGTACAAACAACTGCTGTTAGAGATGGAGACGATTACATAATTAATGGTAACAAAGTTTTTATTACAAATGGTGGAAAATGTGATTTTGTTCCAATTGTTTGTACAACTGATCCTTCTGCTAAACATAAGGGATTAGCTATTTTTGGGATTGAAACAAAAAATACTCCAGGATTTAAAGTTGGGAAGAAAGAGGATAAGCTGGGTTTAAGAGGTTCAAATACTTGTGAACTTGTGTTTGAAGATATGCGTGTTCCAAAAGAAAATTTAGTTAGTGGTAAAGAAGGCGAAGGCTTTAAGATTTCTATGGGTGTATTTAATTCTGGAAGGATTGGAATTGGAGTACAGGGTGTTGGAATTGCACAAGCAGCATTTGATGAATGTATGAAATATGTTAGTGAAAGAGAACAGTTTGGAAGGCCTTTAAAGAAATTTCAAGCTATACAGTTTCAGATGGCTGAAATGGCAACTAAAATTGAAGCTGCTCGTTTATTATGTTTGAAAGCTGCACATGTAAAAGATCAAGGTAAAAATTATATCAAACATGCTGCAATGGCTAAATATTATGGAAGCGATGTTTCAATGGAAGTTACAAGACAAGCTATACAAATACATGGTGGTTATGGTTATATGAAAGATTATCCATTAGAAAGATTTTACAGAGATGCAAAGATTACTGAGATTTATGAAGGTACAACAGAAATCCAAAAATTAGTTATTGGAAATGAATTGTTTGGGAGAGGTTTTTAATGACTCAAAAATTCTTTTTTGAGGGATTGGAAATCACCAAAGGTGATTTTCAATGAACATCATTGTTTGTGTAAAACAAGTACCTGATACAAATGATATTAAGATTGATCCTGTTAAAGGGACTTTAATTAGAGAGGGAGTTCCATCAATTATCAATCCAGAAGATAATAATGCTATTGAGGCGGCTTTGCAAATAAAAGGTGAAGGTAAAGTTACTGTTCTTTCAATGGGGCCACCACAAGCTGAAGAAGCTTTAAGGGAAGCTATTGCAATGGGTGTTGATGAAGCTATTCTTGTCTCAGATTTTAAGTTTGCTGGTTCTGATACATGGGCAACTGCAAATGTATTGGCAAGTGCTGTTAAGAAATTAGACTATGACCTAATAATTTGTGGAAGGCAAGCAATTGATGGGGATACTGCACAAGTGGGTCCCCAATTAGCTGAAAATTTGGGTTTACCACAAATCACTTATGTTCAAAAAATTGAAGTTGGAGAGGGTGTATTAAAAGTTCAAAGAGCTCTTGAAGATGGATATGAAATAATAGAAGGAAAGTTGCCTGTTTTAATAACCGTAGTAAAAGAAATTAACAATCCAAGATATCCAACATTACAAGGAATTGATAAAGCTTATGAAACTGATATTATTAAATGGACAGCAGATGATATTGAAGCAGATCCTGCAAAAATTGGACTTAAAGGTTCTCCAACACATGTAAAAAAGAGTTTTGTTCCTCCTGGAAAAGGCCAAGGAATAAAATTAGATGGACCTACTAAAGATATTGCAAAACAATTAATTGGAATCTTAAAAGAAAAAGAGATTATCCAAGAATTTTAAAATGGTAAAAATAAAATTAACTGATAATTATCCTGGATCAACACTTACAATAGATGGTGTTATGCTTAGTTTAGGAGATGATTTTGTTGATGTTGAGAAATCATTAGATTTACAGCAAGCACTTAATAATGGTTATGTTGAAATTCAAGAAGAAAAAGAAGAGAATAAAGTTGAGGAAGTAAAAGAAGGTGAAGAAGTTTGGATTTTTGCAGAACAGCGTGCAGGAAAATTTGCTAGAGTTGCACTTGAGCTTTTAGGAAAAGCACGTGAGTTAGCAGATCATCAAGGTGTTAAAGTTGGTGCTTTGTTATTATGTGATAAAGATTGCGGATTATCCTCAGAATTAATTTCTAGGGGTGCAGATAAAGTTTATCTAGCTGAATCTGAGAAATTTAAGAATTATGAAACTTTAAATTTTACTAAAACTATTTGTGAAATTATAAATAAAGAAAAACCTCAAATTGTAATATATGGTGCAACACATATTGGTAGAGATTTAGCACCAAGAATTGCTCAAAGGATTGCAACTGGTTTAACTGCTGATTGTACTGGTTTAAACATTGATGAAGATGGTTTATTGATACAAACAAGGCCTGCTTTTGGTGGGAACTTAATGGCTGAAATTAAATGTCCTGAACATAAACCTCAAATGTCTACTGTAAGACCAGGTATTATGAAAATGCTTGACAAGACAGAAAGAGAAGGTTCTGTTGTTAAATGTGAAATTTCACTTGAGGAAGATGATAGAATCAAAGTTTTAGAAGTAATTAAAGAAACTAGGAAAGTTGCTAATCTTGAAGAAGCTGAAATAATTGTGTCTGGTGGACGAGGTGTTGGAAGTCCTGAAAATTTTAAACTTATTGAAGAGTTAGCAAAAGAGTTGGGTGCTGAGATTGGAGCGTCACGTGCAGTTATTGATGCTGGTTGGGTTCCAAAAGATCATCAAGTTGGACAAACAGGTAAAACAGTAACACCAAAATTATATTTGGCTTGTGGAATTTCTGGTGCTATTCAGCATAGGGCTGGAATGCAAAATTCTGATACAATTGTTGCTATTAATAAAGATCCTAATGCGATGATTTTTTCTGTTGCTGATTATGGCATTGTTGGTGATTTAAACAAGGTTATTCCGGCTTTAATTGAAGAGCTTAAGAATGGCAAAACTTTATAAGTGCTATTAGTTCTAAATAGATAATATGAAACCAAGTTTTGTTACAAAATTAAGTATACGGCTTGCCAAACTATGGGTAAGAAATATCTCTGGTCTAGAGAATATTCCAGATAATGGCAAGTTTATAATCGCAGCAAACCATTCTAGTTTTTTAGATGATTTTCTAATGCCTGGAATTGCAATACTAAAAATAAAAAAACTTGTACATATGTATTGTAATGATAGGTTCTATAAAAATAAAATCTTTGCAGCATATCTAAATTCTTCTCAGTGCATACCCATTTCAATACAGACAAAGAATAAAGATACTAACAAAAAAGCTTTTGAAACAGCATTAAATCATCTTAAAAACAACGAACCAATAGGCATCTTCCCAGAAGGTGGCCGTTCTAAGAATGGTGAACTTAAGGAAGCAAGAACAGGAATTGCAAAACTTGCATTAACAGCAAAAGTTCCTATATTACCTATTGGACTCGCAGGTTCATATGATGTATTTCCTAGGAATGTAAAATTTCCAAAATTTAAACGATGTGAGATAAAAATAGGTAAGCCAATTTACTTGGATAAATATTATGAAGAATCAGATAACCAGAAAGTTCTTAAAGATATAACTACAAAAATAATGAAAGAAATAGCTAAATTAACCGGACAGGAGTATAATTATTAAAATGGTATATTTAATTTCAAAAAAGATTATATCTGGAATAATGAAGTTCTGGACAAAAGAAGTTATTGGATTAGAAAATCTTCCAAAAAAAAAGTTTGGGTTCATTGTAGCTGCTAATCATGGAAGTTATTTAGATCATTTTTTTATTGGAACTATTATAACACCTAAACTTAATAGGGCAATACATTTTTTAGCTAAAAAAGAGCACTTTGATAGTTTTATACAAAGAAAATGGCATAATTACCTTCAAGCTATTCCAATTGATAGGCAGGCTGGTGGTAAAGAAGCGTTAAAACATGCTATTGATGCATTGCAAGAAGGCAAAATCATCTCAATTTATCCAGAAGGAACAAGAACATTAACAGGAAAAATTCAAGAAGGTAAAACCGGTGTTGCTAGGTTAGCTATTGCTGCTAAAGTTCCTGTTTTACCAATTGGAATAAATGGATCATTTGAAATACTACCAAAAGGTAAATGGATACCTAAATTTAAAAGAGCAACAATTAAAATAGGAAAATTAATGTATTTTGATAAATATTATGGGAAAGATGAAGATAGAAAAGTTACAAGAGAAGTAACGGATAATATTATGAAAGAAATAGGAAAGTTAGCAGGAAAGAGGTATAAAGAATGATTGCTGTAATTGGTGCTGGGTCTTGGGGAACAACACTTGCTAGAATTCTAGCTTTGAATGGGCATTCGGTAAAGTTGTGGGTTAGAGAAAAAGAATTATTTGATATTCTAGAAAAAGAAAAAGAGAATACTTGGTTTTTAAAAGGTATTAAATTACCAAATAATATTACTTTTGTTAATGATTTTAAAAAAGTTAATGGTTGTGAATATGTTGTTACTGCCATACCTTGTCAATATGTTCGTGGTGTATTAACTAAGTTCGCACCTTTTATATCTAAGAATGCAAAAATAATTAATGTTGCAAAAGGAATTGAACAAGGAACTTTCAAAAGGATTTCTTCAATAATAAAAGAGATTTTACCAAATAAGATTGTTGCTGTTATGTCTGGACCTAATCATGCTGAAGAAGTAAGTAAAGAATTGCCAACTGCAACAGTAATTGCACATAAAGACAAAAGTGTTTGTGAAGAATTTTGTAAGTTATTTGCAACATCCAATTTTAAAGTTTATCCACATGATGATATTATTGGTGTGGAAGTATGTGCGGCTGTAAAAAATATTACTGCAATTGCAACTGGTGTTGTTGCAGGGATTGGTTTTGGTGATAATGCGATGGGTGCAATAATGACTTATGGATTAATGGAAATGAATACTGTTGCAAAATTCTTAGGTGGAAAACAAAAAACAATCTATGGTCTTGCAGGGGTTGGTGATTTAATTGCAACTTGTAGTTCTAAACATAGTAGAAATAGGTTTACTGGTCAAAAGATTGCAGAAGGCAAAAGTTATGATGAAATCTACAAAGAAATGGGTGGCATGGTAGCTGAAGGTGTCCATACTGCTAAAGCTGTTCATGAATTTGCTATTAAGAATGAACTTAACTTACCATTAACTACTCAAACATACAAAGTATTATTTGAAAATAAAAATTTAAAAGAAGCAGTATCAGATTTAAAAAATCTGATATGAATTATTCTTCACTAAAATCGTCTATGCTTCCTTTGAATTCTTCATTTTTAGTAATAACTTTCCTTGCTTTAAGATATTCTCTAGCTAAAATCCAGAAAAATAAACCTAGACTTTTCTTTCCTTTGTTATTGCAGGGAATAACCAAGTCAATATTATTTGACTGGTTATTTGTATCACAAAGTGCCAGAACCGGAATTCCAACTTTAATTGCATCAAGAATTGCGTTTCTATCAGGCCAGCTATCTGTAACTAGAATAACCTTTTTTTCTTGAAATATACTTAAACTTGAATTTGTAAGCATTCCTGGAGGATATCTTCCTGCAACAACTTCAACACCTGTCGCTTTACTAAATGCTTTTACTGATTTCCAACCATTTTCCCTTCTTGATACAATTAAGATGTCTTCGGGTTCATAATGAGATAAAAAGTTTGCAGCAATTTGTATTCTTTCATTAATTTTTTGAAGGTTCAAAACTGATAAACCATCAGGTCTTGTTTTGTAAATGAATTGTTCCATGTATCTTGTTTTGAATTTTGTACCTATATGGATCCCTGATTTTAGGTATAAATCTTGTGCTACTAAAAATTGTTCATCTGCCATTTTTATATGTCTCCTCTGCTTTTTTTATAACCTCAAGCAGCATTGCTTTTTGCACATAGTCGTACATTAGCTTTGGTAATATATATTGGGAGTTATTTTGGGTTTATAAATATATCTGTATAAGGAGTATTATTCACCAATAATCTTAACAAGAACTCGTTTTTTTCTTTTACCGTCAAATTCGCCATAGAATATCTGCTCCCAGGGGCCAAAATCAAGTTTGTTATTTGTTATTGCTATGGTTACACTTCTACCCATAATTGTTCTTTTAAGGTGAGCATCTGCATTATCTTCATAACCATTATGTTGGTATTGATTGTATGGTTTTTCAGGAGCTAAATGTTCTAACCATTCTTCAAAGTCATTATGTAATCCAGGTTCGTCATCGTTGATGAATACAGATGCTGTAATGTGCATTGCGTTTACTAATATGATTCCTTCTTTAATATTTGATTCTTTAAGACATTGGTTAATGTCTGGTGTTATGTTAATTAGTTGTCTTCTTTTATCTGTTTGGAACCAAAGTTCTTTTCTGTATGATTTCATAAAAATAAGAAAGTAAAAAAATAATAAAAACTTTTCTATATATCCTGGATTGCATCTGTTGTAACCACATAGTTTGCTTCACCGTCTGCAAGGTTTGGGGCGTCAACAAGTTTCGCAACCCTAGTGCCTTTCTTACCTTTTCTTAGATAGATCCTAAATGCGCTGTTGTGTGCAACCACGTGGCCACCAATGGCTTCTGTTGGATCACCAAAAAAAGTATCTGGTTTTGACATAACTTGATTTGTTACATAAGAAACCAAATTATTAGTTATTGCTAATTTAGACAAGATATGCATATGTTTGTTAAGTTTTTGTTGTCTGTCTGCTAAAGTTCCTCTGCCAACAAATTCTGCTCTGAAGTGTGCAGTTAAACTGTCTACAATGACTAATTTAACATCTAAACCTTGTTTTTTTATCAAATCTTCAACTTTTTCTGCTAAAAGCATCTGATGATCAGAGTTGAATGCTCTTGCAACCTTAATATGTTTTAAAACGTCTTCTGGATCTAAACCAGCGCCCTTTGCAAACTGTATTATTCTTTCAGGTCTAAAAGTTGATTCTGTATCAATGTATACTGTATAACATCCAGGATATTGTTTTTGAACATTTACAGCAAGTTGATGTGCAATTTGTGTTTTTGAAGAACCATACTGACCGAAACATTCAGTAATACAACCACTTTCAAAACCGCCATCTAAAAGGGCATCAAATGCACTACTTCCAGTACTAATCCTAATGATACGTTTTCTTTTCTCTAGAACTTCGTTACCAGATTCGAAACCCATTTCTAATGCAGCTCTTGCTCCAGCAATAACTTTTTTTGCTGTTGCTTGAGTCATCCCTGTTGCATCAATTAATTCACCAGGAGTTGCTACTGCAACTGCCATTAAATCTTGAAAACCAGCAGTTTGTAATTTTTCTGCTGTAGCTGCTCCTACGCCAGGTAAATCACAAATTGTTTTTTGTTTAACTTTACATTTAACTTTAGTATCTTCTGTTTGTTCACATTCCATTTCTGTATGTTCAACTTCAGGATTTTCTAATTCTTGTTCCACTTTTTCCACCTCAGGATCTTTATTTTTATCAGTCATAAATACCACCTACATGACGATGTCCTCAACATCGTCTTGTACTTGTGTATCGTCCTGGTTCTTTAAAACCAGGTATTCATATGCTTTTGTTATAACTAAAGCTGCTTTTGGCAGATCATTTAATCGCATAGAATTCGTTGTTTGCCACTGGCCACTTTTATCAGTGTATACTCTTTGTAGAGATACTGTCCGATATTCGTTTTGTTCACCAGTCTTACTAGTGCCTGTATTTTTCCATACAGTTGCGCTTATTGCGCCAGTACTAAATTTTTTTTCAGGTTTGTTACCTGTGTTTGTTGGGTTTTCCATAGAAAACACCTCCTTGCTTTCGCATCTTATTTCAAACTTCCCTTTTATGGATCAGCTCCTCGTTTGAGGACACTACCCCAGGAAGCGGAGTAGTTGTCAATTTCTTAACAACCATATATTAAGTGGTGGAGGTTGTTTATATACCTTATGTGTAAGTGTCCTGTGTCCTGTGGTAAGGTGATTTTCTATTTTTAAGCTTAGATTTTCAAATATTTTCAAGAATAAGGGGTGTCCTGTGGTTAAGGATATATCCTTAAAACTATAAATTAATTGTTTTGTAAATATTGATAAGAATTAGGCAGGAAAATATAAGATATTCTGCTGTTGCGCCAGTTTTTATCAGGCCTTTTATTTTAAATCTTGATATTGGATGCAATGGCATTATACCTTGATGTGTAATTGCATCTGAAATAATATGTGAAAGATATCCATAAAAAACTGCTTCTGCATAAATAAATTGTCTAAATAAAAAATATGAAATTGCCGAAAACATAAATATTGCAAAGATGCCATGAAAAAAACCGCGATGTTCGAAAAGTTTGCCTATGATTCTTACTTTTGAACCTACTTTTGATTCAGGATGATCAATATCTGGCAAAACACTTGCTAAACAGCAAAGTGATATGAAAAGAATTTGATTTTCTGGTCTGAAAAATTCAATTAAGAAAAGTCCTGTAAGGAATCCAAATGCTAAGTGGGTTTTCCACATCATTCTATTTTTAATTCTTGAAGTTTGTCTATTTCTTCTTTGGGGTCTGGCTTAGGAAAAACTTGCATAGCTACAAATTCCATTCTATCGAACATATCGTTTTTGCTTACGCGCCCAACTACTTTGATTTGATTACCTAATAAATCTGATTTTATCTTTTCAAGTGATTCTTGATTATCTTTTGCTGCTAATAATTGTTCTTTTGTTTTTTCTGTTAAATGTTCCATTTGATTTCTAAAAAATACTGTTCTTATTGTTTCTGTACCATCATCTAAGACTAAATTGATTAAATAAGCATAAGCTGGAGTTACAACTCCGTGTTTTTCACAAGCAAAACCTGCATCTTTTGGTCTTGCCCTTTTGTTACATTCAGGACATACCTCATAAAACCTTGGATCAAAAACTTGAACAACTGTTGCAAAGATTTCTGTATTGTTATCTGCTTCTGTTAAGTCTTTTATTGGTTTTCTTTGAGTTTCTGGTTTTTTAATCTCTGCAATAGATTCTCCTTCTGGATTAAGAATTAATTTTGATCGTTCATTGATATGAATTTCTTTTTTACCTTGGTTTTCTCTAACATATCCACCATTTATTTTAATTATTGTACCTTCTGCAAGATCTTTTAAGGTATTTGTTTGGTCACCCCATAAAACAAAACGAATTGTTCCTGTTTCGTCGCCTGCAATAAAAGAACCAACTTTTCCTGGAGAACCGTCTTTTCTTGAAAATTCTGTGATTGGAAATATATTTGTTACTCTAACTGTTGTTTCAACATCCCTCATTCCTGTTAAAATGTTTTTTACTTGTAATTTACCAGAAGTTTGTTCAAAAAGTTTTACACCTAATTCATTTGCAATTATGTGCGCTGCACCTTCTCTTGAAATAAGGCCAGAAAGTTGTTGAAGTTTTGCTTCAATCTTTTCATTAATATCTTTGTCTGATAACTCTGAGTTTTCTTTGATCTTTTCTATTATTTGGTCTAAAGGTATTTGTAACATTGTAATATTGGTTAGATATGGTGTTTTAAATAGTTTTAGGTAGTAAAATGCATATATTTATGGTGTTGTGCTAGTTGGTGCAGGGATATTGCTTTTAATCCCTATTCCGTTCTGAATCTTACATTCGTTTCCTTCTTCATCAACTGGAACAACTGCAATAAAAACTGGGTCTGTGGTTGATTTTATTGATTGTATGTCTTGGTATGCATTGAATAATTCTTTATCTGTAGTTTCTAAGTGATCTGGAAAATCAATAATTTCTTTTGTGCCTAGTTTGTTAAAAGGTGTTGTTTTGTAATAAACATGATATTTCTCTACGTCTTTGTCATCTGGCTCTTTCCAGCTTAACTTATCATCCAATGGAGCATAAACAATGTTTTTTGCTTTAGCTGGTGGCTTATCATCAATTGATTTACCCCAATTATAATTTGTAATTGCTAACCTTGGTACTACATTACCAAAATCATCAGTTGCAGTAACACCAAAATGAAGTTTAACTTCTGGACCTGCAGAAGGACTGTCTTCTAAGTCAGGATCTTTTAGAACTAATAAATATTGATTTTTATTTTCTATTAAGTATAAAGTATTGTCTTGTAAGTCTTGTCCTAGGTGTTTATAATTACAAGTACATTCTTCTATTGGATCACAAACCATTTCTATGTCTTTAATTGTTACTATATCTGCAATATTAACTTCTACTTTATTTACAAGGTGCGCTTGATGATTTTCTAATAATATAGAATAAAATTCACTATCTGACCAGTATATTTGGAATGTTTCAATATCATCTTCGTTTGTCTTTTCCCATGCAATTAAAACTGAGTTTTCATCTTTAAGTTTATCATATACTTCTTTAATAACCACAGGTTTTGGTGGAACTTGATCAGGTATTTCTAAAGCGAATTTGATTGTAGTGTTTTGAATTTTTGCTTTGTCTTGATTAGAGCAGTTTTTATCTCCTACTACTTTTAAAGTAATTGATGTGGTTGTCCCTGTGGCTATTACACCATTACATTTGCCTTTTTCACTAGGACTATAATGAATATTTGAAGATCCTGGTGAAATGGTTGTAGCTGCACAACAATCCCAATCTTTTTCATAGTCCTTGTATTCTTGTTCATATCTTGAAGGTATTGTTGAATTTAAAACAACACAATTTTTAATGTACCTTGTTCTTTTTGTTTTACAAGGTTTAAGATTTTTGTAACCTGGGTCGTTATACTGATCTGTATCAATAAAAGCAAGTTGTGTTTTGTCTTTTTTGTAGAGTCTTGCACCTTTACCTGTTTTTACATCCCAACCATTTATCTCTGCTTTCTCGAACTTGTTATTCTTATAATTTTGAGTATAAGTAATCTTTTTTACTTCAAAAGGGTCTTTAAACTTCTCTGTAAAGAATCTTTCACCTACACCTGTAAATGTTTTCTTGATAGGGATATTATTAATTTTATATTTTGCAATCATACGATTATTGGGTTCAAGAATAATATTATACGCATCATCTGGTAAATTATTTAGAGGTGTTAATTGACAATAACACCCTGTTTCTTCTGATTTTATACACGTTTCCATGTCTTTAACAAAATCGTCAAACAATTCTTTTTCAGGTGAATCGCAACCAAGTTCCCAACTTAAAATCCCTTCTTTTCTTTGTGGTTCTAGTTCTTTTGGTTTTGATTGTTTAGCATTATATAACTTAAGATCTTTTAGTGCTTGATCTGTGCTTTCTGACAAAGATTTTCCTGAAAGTTCGTGTTGTTTAATTTTCTCGGACAATTCTTTTGCTTTTTTTGATACAATTTCATAAACTCTTAAATCAAAATTAAATTGATGATGATAATTGTTTTTTATTGTGTAAATTCCTGTTCTAGCATAAAACAAAGTATATGCTGAGAAAGGTAATGGTACAAAACCCCATTTTGCTCTTAATATATCAGATGAAGGGATAATGTCCCATAAAATAGGTTGTAATGAATAATAGCTAATATTAAGTTGAGTTTTTTCTTTTTTACTATATTCATAAATAAGAGCATAATTATTTTCAGGAAAGTTAAAGGGTTTTGAATATTCATTAAGATATTCTTCTAAGAATAATGTGAAATTTCCTTCTATTGTTTTAAAATTGGGATAACATTCTTTATCTTTCTTAGTTTGTTTATCTCTAAATGACCATAAGCTATAACCATCTGTTTCATTACAATGGTCAAGTGGAGCGTAAATACCTCCTTTTACAGCTAACTCTTTTAGAGATTCATAACCTGAAAATTTAGCTGATTGGTCTAGATAAAAATCAATTCTATCCCCTTTTTCATAAGCTAAGAATAATGAAGATTGTCTTTTGCCAAGTTTTTGGTCAAAACTTTCATATTTATCTTGATATTTGAAAAAAGTAAGTGTTAAGATTACTATAAGGCCTATTACTAAAGGTATGTTGAAAAATTGTGCTTTTTTATTCATTTGCACATCACTTCCTCATAATTACATTTATTTGATGATGGTGGGCAAGGTGTACATTCCCACAATAATCTATAACCTACCCTATTACAAGCACACATTTGAGCTTGGTCTTGACTACATCTTTCTTCCCAAGGAGTAAAGCACCAGGTTCCTGGTTCTGCAGCTTTTGTGTAAAGGGTAATATTTGCTTGAATAAGTGTTGAACCAGGTGAATAAATCTTTGGAACTTCTGCACTAGCTTCAAGAATTGAACTGCTAAGAATAATTCTTTGGATTTTTGCAATTTTATAATTTGTTATTGTCTTTGGAACTTTTTGATCTGATAGTTGTAATTTGAATAAAAGTTCTCCTTCGTATAAGCTATTAATTATTGTATTTGTTTCATTAATTAATTGTTCTTTATAATCATCATTTTCATAAGCTAGTGCAACTAATTCAGAAATTGTTGTCTGTTGATTGTTTAGGGTTATTGGTGTTCTTAGATAATTTAACATAAATGCGCTTTTCTCAACTTCTGAACTGACGTCAGTTATTCTTAATTGGTTTTGTCTGTTTATATTATTGAATGAAAGCATAGTAACTAAGATAACTGCAACTAATAAAAAGTATGAAATAAAATGTAATACTGTTTCTGCTGTACCTAAAGCTGCTTTTTTATCCAACTGGAGTCACCACCTGAATGTTTAAACGGCCCTTTACAAATTTATCTTTGTCCCAGATAAGAACATAAACTTGTTTGTCAACTTTTGTAAATTGGTTTTTATCAAAACTAAACAAGAGCCATTGATCAAATAATTCTTTGTTATAATATAATGATTTATCGGTACATGCTGTACTTTTTAATGGACAAATTAAATTATTTGTTTCAAGATTTTTTAGTTGAAGTTTTGCTGTAATAAATTGTTTTTCTCCAAAATCAATAAGATCTTTTAACAAAGGACTTTCTTGAAATTTTACATCTGTTGTTGTAAATTTTTCTAGGTCGACTGTTTTTGGATGAAATCTCCCATTTGAATCTGTGTAAGATAAGCCATTGGGTGAATATAATATTCTTGCTGCTAGAGCTTCTGCCCTAAGGTGTTCTGCATGCACTTCAGCACTGGACATATAATTAACAAGGAAAAGTACTAAAACAGTCATAACTGCTAAGAATATTGCTCTAATTATCCAATTGGACATGTAAAGTGAGATTATTCCTTTTTTGTTCATTTTATGATTTTATTAAGTGTCTCTTGTAAGATTTTTATGTTTGTACCTGGTTTTATTTCTAGTTCAAGTGTGATTGAAGTTGTTTTTTTAGGAATTATTGCAAACCCTTCAACTAATTCTTTATCAGTTAAAAGATTAATAGTATCACACACAAGCCTTTCTGAAGCGTTATCATTTTTAGGAATATTTGCTTTTATAATATTTCTATCAGATAATGATATTATAAGGGTTAAGTCTGAAGTTGGATTTACAGTATAAGTGTATGATGAAAATTTCTTTCTTATTTCTCTTAATCTTTTACCTTCATTTGAAAGATCTTTATCGGCAATGGTTATGTTATCAAAAGGGATTGTAGTTAAGGATTTTGAAGTTAGGGTTTTAGGTGAATTTGTTGGGCATTTAATTGTTAATAAATTAGGTTTCTTAAAATCATTTTTGATATTAACTTCATTTCCAATCTTGTAAAGCATTATTTTGTTTGCTGTTAAATCAGGTGTTGTTTGTAACCTTAGATTAAGGTTTTTATCATTAGAGTAAGGATACCAAACTTGTTTACGATCTGCTGTTGGACCATATATCAAGACTTTGTTAAAGTCTGGAGGGTTTGAAGGTTTAGGAAGTGTTGCAGGAAATTCTACATTGTAATAACTTGAAAGACCATGAGTTTTGTCATAACTGTAAATTGTATAAACATTATTTGGAGAAGATTGTATTATGTCTGTTAACAAAGACATGTCTTGTGTTGTGTATCTTCTTTCAAAAATGTCTTTATTTAAACTTGAACTAATAAAAAACCACCAAAGAGATAGTGTAAGGAGAACTATAACTAGTTGTGCAAGAATAAAAATCATCTCAGATTCTATACCTTGTGCCTTACGGTAGTTAAATAACCCTCTTTTCCCCATACTAAAGGTGTTTTTGAGTTTTTTACTATATAAATAATTCGAATTTTAAGTAAAATATATATAGTAAAACATGAAATGTTGGTATATGGAAAAGAAGTGGTGGTTGATTGGTAGTGGAATATTAATATTTATTATTGGTGTTTCTATTTATTTACTAATATCAAAAGAAATACCTGATATACCTGAAAATGTAATTCAACATTCTAATGAACCAGAAACATGGATAGAAGATGGACCAAAAGATACCAAAATTGTAAATGTTGAAAGAATAACAAAGGGTTTTGGGTACTTTACTGGGGCAGACATGCAATTTAAACGTGATGATGTCTGGACATCTTTTGCTTATGATGGGTTATATAAAGGGGAATATTTTACTGGCTCTTATGAAGATAAAATTAGAATTAGTCAAAATATGGACCCAACTGATGGTATAATGGAAGGTATTATTGTTGAAGAAATTGTTGATGAAGTGCCAATAGTATATGCTTTTGTTGATCAAGATTGGAGAGATGAAATGGGTGGTTCAACTAATATATTATGGGGTTTCTTTTTTGATAATATCAAACTATTTAATTTTACAGAAGTTGCCCCAGGAATATATATGGATACAATCAAAGACGATCCTGAACGATTTGTTGGTGGATTTAATGGGGCAAGGCGCGGAGGAGTAATTATTGGGGATATTACACCACCAGAAGTTTTCCAAGGTAAAACAGAAGGGATAACTGCGATTATATTACAATAATTGCGTCGTCTTCTTTTAATTCGTCAGGTAAGTTTGCAACATCTGTTTGTTGTTTACTTAATACTTCTATATCTTTATCTGAAACTTTAATTGAAGATGTACATGTACCCCCAAATAAAGATTTAACATGACTATCACATTCAACAACATCAAAATCACTAGATTTTCCCTGAGTATTTACTCCAGGCCATTTGGCCCATGTTGAAACCCATATATCGATTAATCCTGCACCTAAGCCAGTAACGAACATAGCTGCTGGTGCTCCTGCACCACCTGTAAAACCTGAAACAACTAAATCAATAACTATTGAACCTACCATCACTGCTCTCTCAACTTTTTCAACAGAAGCAAACTCATCAAAACAGTAATTTTTACCATCATTATAATCCTTATGGCGTTCTATTGAAACAACCATGCAATCTACAGGGTAAGGTTCTTGCAACCAAAAGTTATTTTTTTGGTCGATCTCAACATCCCATAATTGCTGAGTATTCTGCAAATGCTTACTATCCCAAGTAAATAATGATTTAAGGCCCCATCCAATATTTTTTGGTATTTGAGTATAAGTTTTAACTGCTGCTGAACCTACTGTTGATACGATACTCCTTGTACCACATTGTTTCATTGCATTGGTTGAATCAAAGAAAGGTTCATACATCATAAATATGGCGGCAGCTGGTGTACCAATTCCTTGTCCATTAATAATAGTATCATAGAATTCTTTAACGTTTTCTTTTACTCTTTCTCTTGAAAAGATTACATAATCGTCAGTTGTTATTACTTGACTAGAAGGATAATTATACTTTGCTCTTATTTGTTTATCAGCAATGTCTTTTATAGCTGGATCGATTGGAATAACTGGTAATTCTCTCTCAGCTAAGAAATTATCAATAAAAGCATCATTGTCTAATAACTCTTGTTTTAGTTCAATGTTTCTTGTATTGATCCTTGCAAGATAATCTGGGTTTTGTAATGTTGAATCTGGATGTGAAAAATAATACAATTGTTCTCCAGGAATTGCATTACAAGTACATTTCTCAGTATAAACTTTTAAGTCTGCTTTACAAGGACTAGCAAAATATAATCTATCCCGCCTCCTATCTTTTTGGTGCTGTAACATTATATAGAAAGGATTTGCTTCTGGTGCAAGATTGAATGACCTGTTTGCCTCAACACCCTCAGACAATAACCAAGGTTGTATTAATCCTAAAGAGTTTGAACCAACGGATTTTAGTTTTTCGTTTTGTTTTTCCCTATACCAAGCATATGCAGCTACTGCTGCCATAATTGGATACCGATTTTTGTAAAGAAAATCTCTTGTCCCCCTAATCCAACCTTTTTTTGTAGCTATTTGAGTAATAGCGTCTTGTGCTGCTGTGCTTGATGTTGCTGCAAAACCACTACCTTCGATTGCTTTTGCCAAAGCTTGACCTTCTTTACCACCCATTGCTTCCATCATCTCTCTTTCAATTGCGTATTTATATCCGTCTCTTAAAACTCGTTCTTCTCCAATCAATTTGTAAACATCAAGTATTCCGTCTTCGTCTAATATTTCTTTAACTAATCTATCCCCTTCAGACATGGCTTTTCTTACTGTTGGACCATCCAAAGAAGTAAAGACATTTAGTGTTTCTTCCATTGTTTTTTTCATTGCTTTTTGGTTAAAAATAAACTCTTTTCCTGATTTTGACGCAACGCCTTCAACAAAGAATTCTGTAAAGAAACGCCTAACTGTTAATTTCTTTAACATCTCATCGGTTGCTTCTTTAGTTAATTTTCTGCCATATGTTTCTAAGGTTTCTGTTGTAAGTTTTTCAAGTGTTTCTTGCCTATATTTTTCTAATGCTTCTTTTTTTATCTTGGTTAAAGCAGTTTTCGCATTTTTCAAAGCTTCTTCTTTTATTTCATCTCTAATTTGCTGTTTTGCGCTTTCTAATGCAGTTGCAGTTGGTGCTGTAGTCCCAAGTCTTTTTCTAGCTAAATCACCAATTGCATCTGCTGCTGCCCCTGTTTTCTTAGAGAGTTCAATAGATAATCTCTCTGAAAGTTCAGCAGGAATTTCTTTAATGCCTTTTTCTCTTAATTCCCTGGTGATGATTCCAACTATTGAATCTTCAAGACCTAAATCATAAAGTTTTTTCTTAAGTGTTTTGGTCATGTGGCCTGAAACTATCCCCTCTGTAAGTGAATTTGCTACTGATTTTGCCATACGTTTAGGAATATAAGCTATCTTTTTGACTAGTGGTTCAAAGGCTACTTTAAGCGCGGCTTTTTGTTGAGCAGAGGATTGAAATAATCGTTTAAATTTACCCCATTTGCCTAATGTATCGTCTGCTTTTTCTGCAAATTCTCTTGCTAAGGCTTTGCCTATACCTGTGAATTTCTTAGCAGTTGCGTCAATAAATTGTTCCCTCAGCGCGCGTTTCCACCCTTTGGTTGCAACTTTCTTAAAAAATGATTCTACCGCTTCTTTTAATGCTTTTGACATACTGCTTTTTGCTGCAGTCTCAACTGCTTCTTTTGTACCTTTTTTTGCTGCGGTTTCAACCCCTTCTTTAATTACTTTTGATCCACCACCAGCACCAACCATATTTAATGCAGCTCCACCAAATAAGACCCCTACTGTAAAAACACTAAGCCCATTAACATGCCAATATTCTGTTGCGGCTGGGGGAAAAGCCTCATAATATGCTAAATATTCTGGATCGCCATAACCACCAATCCATTTTGTAGGATTCATTGAAGACTCAATTACTTGTGGAAATTCAAAATTTTTTACAATACATGTACCTGATTCACATTTAACACAAGTTTCTCCAAGTTCAACGTATGTTCCGTCTTCAACCTTAACTTTTCCAGTTAATCCGTCGTCGCAACTTAATTGGCTAACAGTTGAACCAGTTTTTCCTGCTAATGGTGTCCCAATTAATGGTGTTGCCCTTATTACCCCTGTAGCTGCATCTTTGGCCCTTTGCCAAGTGCTATCCCTTATGAAATCAGTTCCTCTAATTGATACTGCTGAAGTTTTTATTGGATATTTTTGATCAATGTCAACTTTTACTTTTATTCCTGTCTCAGAATGTAAGTCAGTACCAATACCATTATGATAATCTTTTGGATCTTTATCAGTCTTATAACCAGATTTGCCACAGTAACTAATCTTTATGCCAGGACACATCAGCCAATTAGGGCTATCTTGACAACCTTCGTCTGGATTTCCATCATTGTTATTATCCCCATTTTTACCATTAGCTTGTTTTTTGTTATTCCAAGTTTTTAAATCGTTACCAGTATACCATGAACTGCCTTTTGTTAATCTGCCATCAGTTCTAGTTGAAATTCTACAAGTTTTACCATGATCATATTTTACTATAAGTTGAACATTATATAGTGGATTTATTTCTAGAATTGGTGCGACCTTGGTTCTAATTCCAGAAACAGTGTCATAATATTTGGCATCATCTTCATCAACACAATTACAATTGCCTAATGCTTTAATATTTGTATTATCACATTTAAGCCAGCCCCAATCTTCATTATCGTCATTACAAGAACCATATTCATAATCAGCATAAATCCAATATTCTCCAGAAGGTTGGCTTTTAGGATCAAAGGTTTTTCCAAACTCCCAAAATCTAATATCATTTGCATTTTCATCAATTTCTATTTGACCATTATACTTAATTTCGTATGAAGTGATTTTTGGGTCTTTTTTAATTGGTTTTATAACTGGAATTTCTACCCTAATAGCATGGCTTTCTGCAAGTTCTAACATTTTTTGACCAGACGGATCAAGAATATCAAAGAAAGATAATGTGTCTGCAATACCAGTTGCATAACTAGGATCTGTTTTTAACCTATCTTCATCAACAAATTCATCAATTTGTTGCACTACCTGTTTTCCTTCTTGATATGCTGCTTGATCTATTGGGACTGGCTCAAAATCATCTTCTGTTTCAATGCCAAGAGATTCTTTTGCTGCGTGAATTTGTGTTAGAGTTTTTATCAGCTCTACATAATATTGGCCAGCTAATTGTGTTTCTGCGCTCCCCCCTGTTTTTTTTGCTTCTTCTGCTAATTTCCACTCTCCATAAAGTGTTGCAGCATCTTCTTCTAAGAGCTTAAGTCCGGCAAGTGTTTTGACAACCGCGGGTTGAGCATTTTCGTCATAAACACCTTGGGTTTCTGAAATACTTTGTTGTTTTGCAACTGAGTTTATTGCAAGAGTTAATGCATTCATAGAACAAACTGCCGTTTGACATCCTAAAGTTGGATGCCCAGTAATATTTTCTTCATCAATTCCAACACCCAAAAAAGCTTTAATTCCATTCCATGTTCCTAAATTAAACATAACCAACAATGTGCCAACTATAATAGTAACTAGGACAGCCGATATTATTATACTCCAAAATCCTTTTTTGTTTAAATTGTGCATGTTGTTATGGTTTCGTCTTCGTTTATACAGATACCCTCTCCTGTTCTAATGAGTGCTACGTTATTTACTTCTTTAGTTTTATCGTAAGTTATGTGGCCAGGAGAATTAAGGTGAATAATAATCTTGTTTTTATGAAATAGTCTTGTTACTCTTTTTTTCATGCAACTATCTTTACAAATACAAATATCATCGCCGATTCTATCTAGAATAAGGTTTGTTTCACATTCTGTTCTTAGATATAATCCTTCTGCTATATAGTATGGAACCACCTTAATCTGGCCCTCTTCGATAGTATTTATTTCATGCATTAAATTTTTAAAGCTATTGATAGTTGCTTCATCTGGTTTTTCTGCCATAATACCAACAATCTTCATAACAAGACCTATTGTTCCTAAAAAGATAACTGCAACTATAACAAAACCAATTAATTGGGTTATTGATAGTTCTACAGCTTTTTTATTCATTGGCAACAAAGGTAATATGGGCTAGTAAGTGCGTTCCCACAATTTAAAATGGGTGCGGTTTTTGATGTGTCAATTTTATGTTTCTTTCCAGTTTTTCCATCACAAGTTAATTTACAATCTTTTGTGCCGGCAGTAAGGGTTGCATCTTCACAACCAGATGTGGGCCTATTATCAAGTTTACAAGGCCCACCAGTCATACTTGTAGGAAGGCACCATGAAACGTCGTTAACTTGAGCAACTGATTCATCTTCAACATTACCGATTCCACCAGCGCCTTTTTTGATTCCTCCAATAAAGATTGCCCATAAGACAATTAGTACAATTAATGCTATTGCGGCAATAACTATAGTGTTGAACGTAATAGAAACGCCTTTTTTATCCATGTGATATCACCCTTTTGTTTGTAAGTAGAAAATTAAGGTTTATAGTATATAAATTTTGCTCTAAGACAAGAATTCAACTACTGTTAAATCAATATTATCATGTAAAATAAAGAGCTTTACTAGTAAATATACCAATACTATTGCCATGATTATTAACCAGAATAAATTATAAACTGATACGTCTGTTAATTCCATAATAGAATTTTAGATATAGTTGTATTTAATAGTTATGGTCAAAAAAAGCTTAATGCTCGTTCTTTTAAGGATTTTATAATATTCTTATCTTTATATAATGCAACATTTATCTTATAATTAATCTTACTTAACTTATAAAATAGGTTACTTAGATCAAAATCATTCGTAGTTGGTGTATTTGTATAAACTTCATTAAGAACATTAAGAAATTCCCTACCATAAAAAATCTCAACAACCATGTCATCATAAATATTCAAACCGCTTAAGCCACCAACCTGGGCATTGATTTTCATAGATGCACCAAATTTCTCAAAAGCTTTTTTTGTCCAATTATCAAGGGGAGTATTGCCGTAACAAAGTATCTTAAAATCTATACCATCAGATTTTAATTTTCTTATATATTCTAGTTCTTTAGCAGGTTGCAAAAGATAATTGTAACAATGATACATTACAAATATGATTGTACCTTTTTTTTCTTTGTCAAAAATAGGTAAGTGTTCATTTTCTAAGTTTCTCAGGAATTTATGTAGTTGCTTGATATTATCAAATTCAAGTAATGAATTATCATTTAAATTGTGGTTAATACCTTTGGTATTGCTAAGATGTTTTTGTAAATCAAGTGAAAAATTAACTTTCTTACTTACCCATGAATCTGAAAGTGAATAAAGTTCATTATCTTTTTGAATAGTACCCTCTTCTAAAAACTGTTTTAGAACTTTATAAACAGAGTGATATTTGTATTTGGTACCATGATTTTCCTTTAATTTAGAGTTTATTGAAGTCAAATCTAACCCTTTTTCGTTCAGCAAAGCGTCTATTATTGCATTTTTTGTTTTCATTTTGAATAAAACAGAAATTTTTTTATTTAATTAGTAAAAAAATTGAATTTTTGTCAAATAGATTTTATCATTTAGCAATTGGTTTTTCATTGGGCTTTTTAAACTCTTTGTTTTTATATAATTTATAATTATTATATATAAGTGACAAAAATGGTAAATCTACAGAAAAAAAGCTTAATATTAGTCTTAATAGTTGTAATGCTTATCTCAGGAGCAGTCACATATGGAAAATTATCCAAAGATTCCAATATAGTGGGTTATTCTTTTATTAAAGGTAATAAAGAAGATTTAATTAAAGGAGATAAAGATAACTTAATATCTGCTAATGTCCAAATAGAAGATACTTCTTTTAGTTTAGATGGTGCATATCTTGTAGTAGATGCTAAACTTGCAACAATCATAAGCGAAAACTCATTAGAATTAAGAGATGAAAAAATAAGCATTGAAAGTTTTGTTGGAAAAGTAAGTACAAATAGAGGTAATCTTTTGTTGGAAGGAACTTTTAAGAGAATTTCTAGTGAAAAAATTGAATTAAAGAATGTTGGAGAAACAGTAATAATGATACATCAAGGTTCAATTTCATCTAATAGAATTAATATACCTAAAATAAATTTTCAGGGAAATGGTCAATTAATATTGAATAATAAAGAAATAGTTATGGACATTAAAGGAGATGATATTAAAATTAAAAGTTTTGATGGCACATTTCAATTAAAAAGTGAAAAAAATGTGTTTAATTTTTCTGGATCAGTTCAATCATTAACATTAGATAATGAAGGATATTCACTTTTAGTAGGAATAAAATCATAAAAAAAGAGGTAGATATATATGAAAAAAATATATGCAGGGATAGTAGTTTTTTTATTGTTAGGGATTAGTGTTTTTGCATTTTCTTCAATTAAAAAATCAGGAGAATCAACAACTTTTGAGTTTATTTATGCTTCATTAGAAGGTTATACTGTTGAAGAATGTAGATTTTATTATCCACCAGGTAATTTTGTGCAAAGATTTAAAGCAAAAAGTGATCAAGATTTACTAAAAGCAAAAACAAAACCGTTTAAAATGTATAAAGGGAGTAATTTAATTGCTTTGAATTGTACAAATATAGCAAGAATGAATGAATCTATTGTATATGAATATGAAATCATAGATAGGACTAAATAATCTTGCAGCAGACTTTGTTTCCAGTAACATCTGAATATTCGCCAGGGATGATAAATCCACCATTTGCTTCGCATAATTGTCTTGCGCTTTGTGTTTGTGAACCTGTTTGAACTTTTCCATCAACCAAATCATCTGTACATTTTTTTATATCTTTTTCTGTGTTTTCTTTAAGGCTACCAGCTGTTTTAGTCATGTTTCCAACAAAGATTGCCCATAGAACTATTAGAACTATCAGTACAATTGCTGCTATGATGATGGATCGTATGGATAATCCAATGCCTTTTTTCATAATAAACAAATAAAAAAGAAATAATATAAAAAATTAACTAAAAAAAGAAAAAAATTAAGGTGCGCAACAAATGCCTTCCTTACAAGATATTCCGCCAGTTACTCCAAGACTGGATAATCTTTTGGCTGAATCACAGGTTGCTGCACAAGCTCCATCTGTCAAAGCGCCGGCTCCAGTATTACCTTTACAAGCACCCCCTAATGCAACAGTGCCTCGGAAATTTTCAGCTACCTCTCTTGCATCCTGATCAGCTTTCTCAATTCCGCCAACAGTCGTACCCATTCTTCCTGTAAATATTGCCCATAATACTATAAGAACTATCAACGCAATAGCCGCAACTATTATAACATTTAAAGAAAGTCCTTGACCTTTTTTCTTCATTATATACACCTCTTTGTATTTGAAATTTTAATTGTTTATATATACTTTGACGTAGTTGATATTTAAATGTTTCGGTGGTTTCAATAACAATGGGATTGTTATTGACACTCAAAATTCCAAGGGAATTCTTTTGTTTTAACTTTCTTTAATGACTGCGAATAGTCCTGTACCCTTATGATTTGATACCCAGTTACTATTAGATTTAGAAGCGTAACTTCTTATCCACTCTTTACTATCCCACCTGTATACTGCTACTTCTTTAGCATTTGTTAAAGGAAAGGTGATTTCAACTGGACTTCTTACTAAATCGTTTGTGAATAATTCATTACTAATTTTATCTTGTATTAATACAACCATAAAAAATTCAGGTTTGCCTTTTTGATGAATTGTACTATTTTGACGTTGATTTAACATATCTTTACTAAAGAGTTCTGTATCTGAAAACTTGCCAATTTCTTTTTTATCTAAATTATGGTGGTAAGCTGCTTGAAACCTTACTGAAATTTCGCCTTCAGCAAAGTTAAACCAGTTTTCACCAACTTCTCCTGTGGTGTTGAGATCTTTGTATTGAAACAGTTGTTTACGTAAACCAGGGAATATTGCAAATAATAATATTGTTACAACTATCATAATAAGAATAGCCCATACTATATTTTGCCAAAAAGAACTTGTATCTTGAGTTTCCATTTATCCACCAAAAGCAAATATATTTCCGATATTATCTAGTAAACTATTAGATTTACCTGTTAGTAAACCTATTGCAACTATTAAAACAACTATTATAACTAAAACTAAGATTATTTTTCCGATAACTTCCCAACCCCAAGTTATTGCTTTTTTATTCATGCTATTTCCACCTCAAAAGGATTTTCATACTTATTACCTAATATTTTACAATCTAAATCACGAGTAAGTGCATAATCTTTTGGCATGATTAATATTGAAGCAGGGTATGTTTTACTTGTTACTGCAGCAACACCTGTACCTAATGCTCCACCAGTAATTGCGCCAGTTACTGCACCTGTAACAAAACCTACGCCTACAACTGTCCAAAAACCTACGTTAACCCCAGGAATTAAAGTTATTATAGCTGCCGTTGTTATACCTGCACCTACGCCTGTTGCCCCACCCACACCTGTACCTACACCAGCACCAAGAGTACCATATTTTACAAGCTTATCTTTATTATATTCTGTATATAATGTAAATAAAACCATTTGTTCTTTTTCAAAATCAATTGTATCATCTAAAGTTTTAATTATATTTTTTTCTTCATCAGTAACTGGTTTACCTGTAATAAATTCATAGAAATATTTATTTTTTAAAGGAATTTTCTTTTCTGCAGCATATTCAAAATAACCTTTTTGTTTTTTTAGGGCTTTAATATCTGTATCAAACTCAAAAGTATCACAAATAACGCATGCCCTTCCTTGAAAAGCAAAAGGATTGTATTTGGCAACACCATCTTCAAAACCAAACTTTTTTGCGCAATGGTATTGCGCATCTAGAATTTTGTCAAAAACTTTTTCTTTTCTTTTTGTTAAATCGCTAGATTCTGATTTTAATGAATGGTTCCTAGTTGGGCATAAAATCCCTGTTGTTTGACCTGCTAAAGATTTCATTGTTTGTGAAGCTAGTTTGACAGTGGTTGTGCATTTTGAATCTTCTGTATTAACCCTAATAAAACCGAATACTCTTGAAACAATTGGGAAAAAAACTATAATAAATATTAAAGAAATGATGACTGTTTTCAAAACCTCGTTTTGCATGTCTAATCCTTTTTTTTTCATCCTTGAAGCACTTCACATCCAACATTAGGTAAATTATCATATCTTGTTACAAAAACGAAAGCTGGCGGAGCAGTACTTTCAAATATTTCCCAATCTGTTTTATCTAAAGCCCAGCCAAAAAATTTGCCGATCCATGTTTGTTTGATGTAACTTTTTTCTATTTGCATAAACATAACTGCATATTGATTGTTATTAGTTTTAGAATTAATTTCAATCTCATTTAAATTTGTTAATGTGGGAACAAAAAAGAATCTGTTATAGATTATATCAACTAAAGGTTCTTGAGATGCAGACCATGAACCCTCTGTTGCGCCTTTGAATACATCTGGGAAAGCCTTAATAATCTCTAGAGAAGTTCCAATAAATCCGCCAATGAGTCCATCATCACCATTTTTGTTTAATGAAAGCGTTTCAACAAAAATTGTTTTCTTTACATTTGGATCGTCTAAGGTTTTTTCTTTTTTAACAATCTTCTTTGCTTCAGAAGGTAAGACCAATAAACCTGATTCAATTGAATCATAATATTTGATTTTTTGTACAGGTATGTCTTGGTTTTTTAGAGCTGCTCTGAATTCATCTTCAGTAAAGCCTACAGAAGAAGTAGTGCCTTCTTTTAGACCAAATTTGGAACAAATAAAACAGTGATTACTTTTTTCTGTTAAACGGCCTTCAAAAGCATTGAAGCTACCTTGACCAAATTGGTCCCAACAATCATACATCAATTGCATAAGTGTAAGCATTGCATCATCTTTTTTTTGAATATTATCTTTGCCTTCTGGCTTATAATCTTCATATAAAAAGTTTGTATCGCATTGTAATGTAACTGGTGGCCCACCCCTAGAATAATGTGCTGCTTGTACACTTAATTCGCAAGCTTTTGTTGTTCCGCTACGTTTAATTATTGAAATAATACTGTTTGCTAAACCAAAAAGAACTACAAACATTACTAAAAGCAAGATTATTGTTTTTAATTCTTTGACTTGTGCTTTCTTCACTTTAATATACCCAAAATCTTTGTTGCTATAAAGAAAAGTAATACAAATACTATGCCCATTATTGCTAATATCACAACTGGTTTGAACATGTTACCTGTTTTATTCATTTTATAGAATATTAAGTTAAATAATTATAAATCTTTCTACTCACATATATGGAGTTTTACAAATAATGTGTTTGCACCTGATGGGTCTACAGGAATAGGAAATTGTTTTGATTTATATCCACCTGTACAATTACCAACAATCTCTGGAACAACGCCAATTTGAAAATCGTTATTTTTTATTGAAAAGAATTCATATTGAATATATCTTTCTTCGAGCGTTTTTCCAAATACTGTTCTGGCTGTTTCATTGAGGTATTCGCACGAATCGTGCGTTGAATTGCATTGTACATTTGGGTTACAATCTGTTGAAGAACTACAACCACGTGCACAATCTTGAAATATTTCAGTAAATGTTAAATCGTGACAATCAGGATTAGTAGTTTTAAGCATTGTATTAAGCATGTTTGATGCTAATTGACTTTGACCAAAGTCTTTTTTAAAATCTGCTGGTTTTTGTAATACTACGAAACGAATAACAAAAAGCATAGCTATGCTTACTAAGATAACTACTATTGCTAGACCCATAAGTTCCATTTGTGCTTTTCTTTTATTTGTCATATACATCAACTATTACTAATCCAAAATATGTGTCTCTACTTCTAGCTTCACGTAAAGCAGTTGGTATTATTGTTGAAAGTTTATCTGTCCAATCGGGAGGTGTATTATTGTATAGTAACCATTTACCATCTTCATCATCTATAATACCATCATTATTTGTATCTGTACGTGGAAAAACTTGTTGAATTGTAACTTCTGCAAAACCAAAAGCATCATAATAATCTAGACTATTAGTTATCATAAGTTCAGATGCTTTATTCAATTTCCTTAAGTCAATACAATCTTCACGCCTTACATTATCATCCGAACATTCAGTCTCTGGTAAAAATGAAAATTTCTGTGCAACTTGAACAGACCTTAGTTCTAAACTTTCTGTTTCTTTGATTGTTGAAGTTGTTTGATTAACTCTAAAGTAAAATACAAAACCCATAACAATAATTATGAAAAAGACTACTAAAACGGCGATACTTTCTGTCATTTGAATCTGGGATTTCTTTTTCATTTTAGTAAATTAAAACACAGCTGTATAGTTGTGCTCTTTGATTTATGTCTTTTAAGTCAACACCAACATTATTTAAAGTAGTATAAATAAAATTAGCAGCATTATAACTAAATTCTCCTGAAGAATCTGTTGCAATTGAATTTAAATCTGGTTCTGCGTCTTCATAAATACTATAACAATCATGACCAACACCATAATCGTCTTTAAGACGCGTTGTCCTGTTTAAAACTATATTTGTGATGATATTTAACTTTTTGAAAGCTTTGTCCATCCCGCATTTATACATATCATAATCGGCTGCGTAAACTGCGCCCATAAGACTTTCTTTTGTGTAATACCCTTGTTCAATCTCTTGAAATTCCCAATTTAAGCCTTGTTTTTGATAAAAAGTTACATGACCTAATTCAGGGGTGTTTGAATCTTTTTCAACTACTATTGCGCTAACATGTTGGTTTAACATGTCTTGGAATGGTGCAAGTGATTTTGCCTCTAATAAATTTAAATCACCTGTCGATAAATATATAAATTTTACACGATAATCATTTAAGTTTTGTAAATTTCCTGAATCAATAACTGAACGGTCAATTAATTCTTTATTGATTTCGGTTGGCAAGGAATCATTGAGATATTCACCCATTTCACCCACATCATCAACAATAATATACCTGACTTGAGGTGTTGTTAAATACAAAATATTTGATATACGGTAAGGGTAACTCCAATCTGTACCATAAGTTATCAGGGTTCCACCTTTAATCAAATCAGGACTAAATATTATGCGGTCTTGTGTCTGTTTTTTTACCTGGCCTATGTTAAATTTATCACATTCAAAATTAATATCTAATTTTGGAATGTCTATTATATTAACAGTATCTGTACTTACCAAAGCGCCTGTAAGAATCGCATCAAAATCTGTAATTACTGTTGAACTTATCTGGACATCTGCAACATCTTTATGTTTAAATATTAAGTTGCCAAAGAAAATAAGGATTAATGCTCCAGCTATAATAACAAAAATCCAATGAAATTGTACGGCAATAACTGCTTTTTTTTCCATTTTTTCATCTTATACTATACATCTGACTCTACTCTAACACGATTACCAAGTCCTGTAAATTTAACTTTTAATTTACCGTTGATTACAGGCACACAAGTAAAATGATTATCTGTTATAAGGTCATCTCGATTAATATCAAGCTTACCAGCATTAAATGAGTCTTCAATTCCTTTCCCACTAACTAAAAATAGGTTGACATCTACGCCAGATGTTACACTGTCTTCTATAAGGGGGTAATTTGCTAGAGTAATTCCATTACCAATCCTTTCTGAATCAACGAAACAAACGCGGATATATCTCCCAGACAGTGCAAAATCTTTTCTTCTGACAGTACCATAATCTGTTGAAAGTGTTTTTACTGTTTGTGTAATTTCTGTTTTGAATTGAATAAAAGATGTTTGTTCTGCTTTGTCTCCGAGATTTTTTATTGCATTGTAACCATAAAGTAAAACTAAAGCGAATATTATAAAACCTAAAACATAGACAAACATTTGTCCAGCTATTTGTGCTCGTTTTTTCATTTTTTCTTAGCTGGTTTTGTTTTTTTAGCAGATTTCTTTTTAGTAGAGGGCTTCTTTACAGCTTTTTTCTTTTTAACGGTTTTCTTTTTAGTTGTTGTTTTATTAGGTTTTTTCATCTTAGAAACTTTTTTCTTTAAATTAGCTAACCTTGTATCAAGGTCTTTCTCAGAACTTTCCACCTTTTTTAATTTATCAGAAATCTTGCCATTAGATCCTTTTGAGACCCCCTTAACATTAGGGTACCATTCTCGTTGTGATCTTTTAGTAAGTTGTTTATTAGAGATTTTCTTTAACCGTTTAAAGACATCAATACCCACTATCTTCTTATTGGTACCTTTTGAAGCAGGTTTTGTTACTTGAACTGAAGTCTTTGTATTTAATTTATTAATTGTTGGTTTAGTTATTGGAGGTTTTGATATAATTGGTTTAGTTATAGGTGGTTTTTGTGGGGTACCAAGTGGTTTTAAAGGTTTAAATGATTTAGCAATATTGCCTGATTTCATTTTAGGAAGTAATTGTGTTACAAAAAAGAAACCACCAACACCTAAAACTGCGACAATTGCTAAAATAAGTAAGATTATTGGGAGAACATTTCCTGGTTTATCATTAGGGTCTAATGGATTTGTCCCTTGTGACACTTCTTCTCCGTCGCTAATTCCGTCACCATCTGTATCTGCATTTTTTGGATTTGTACGCTGTTGCATTTCTTCAAGATTTGTTAATCCATCATCATCTGAATCTATATTTGATTCTGCGCAAGTATCACAATTAAAATATTGTTGCTCAAAACTGTCAGGTAGACCATCATTATCTGAATCATCATCGCATACATTGCCTTTACCGTCTGAATCTACATCTAATTGATCAGTGTTTGCATTAAAAGGACAATTATCAATACTATCATCAACAGTATCTGAATCTGAGTCTTGAGGTCTGGTTGTGCATATCCCAAATACGCAATCTGCTGAATAAACACAATCATCATTTATATCGCAACTAAAACCTGTATCGCATCTTGGACAATTTCCACCACAATCTTCGTCTGTTTCATCTATATCTAAAACGTGGTTACTGCAACTATCTACAACATCTTCACAAAGTCCAGTAGATTGACTACATGAATTTGAATCACAATCGTTATCATCATCACAGTTTTCACCAATATCACAATCATTACTACAAGTTCCACCGCAATCTGTATCTGATTCTGCACCGTTTAATTGATTGTCAGAACAAGAAGTTACTTGACAAGTACTATTACTACCACAATAATCTGTATCACAATCTGAATCTGAATCGCAGTCAACACCGATTTCACAGCCAGCAGTACATGCCCCGCCACAATCAATTCCTTTTTCATCACCATCTTTAATATCATTTGTACAGCTTACTGGTGACAGGCTAATATCTAATAAGATATCTGAACTTGTTTTATTTGTGCTCCATAAACCAACACCATTTCTTGCTTTAACTTTCCAATAATATTTTTCAAGGTCTATTAAATCAACATCAACACATTCTTCATTAGCATTAGTATTGCCTGATTCAATCAATTCATCGTTGGACCCATTTTGAAGATATACATAATACCTATATTGACTTATACCTGATTCTGCGTCTGTTGCTGACCATTCAGCACAAAGTTCATCATCATCATAAGTAATGGAAGATTCGTTTTCAAGAGGTGAAATGGTTGTTAGATTAGTCATAACAGGTACAGTATTATCAATAGAGAATGAAACAGTAACTTGTGCAACATTCTCTCCTTTTAAGCAACGGATATATCTTGTATATGCTCCTGTTTGAGTGTATGTTTTTTGCAACCAGAAATCTTTGCCGCTATGTACTAAGGATTCTGCTCCTATAAATTCAGTATTGTCAGCTAATTCACAGAAATAATTGTTTTGTTTGTTTGGTGTTACATTATAAATTACTTCAAAGCCAGATGCGTAACCTGTTGGTGAATTTACTCTAATTGATAATCCAGTATCAAGACTCAGGTATACACTAACTTTTCTTGTATCTGATAATAATCCTGCTGAATTATTACAAGCGACATAGAAATCTACTGAACCTTGTGTTTGTGCTATTTGAACTAGTTTAGTGTGCCTGGTACTAAATGCGTACTCTTCTTCTGAGAATCTTCCACCCATTAAAGTGTAATTGGTTTCATTATTTGCACTATATCTACAGATAGTTGGATCGTCTGTTTGTGCAATTAAAGTAGAGTAAAGGAAATCTTCTTCAATAACTGGATTTGGATCTGCCGAGGCTATAAGGTTAGGTCTACTTGCATCAAAGTGAATAACAAACAAATTAGATATTAATTCGTTACGGACAGTATCATTACAAATAATATGTGCGTTGAATGGATTAACAGGGATTGAATAATTATTTTTGTAATGTATCATCTCGCCTGTTTCTTCAAAATGGTCCATTGCATAATATGGTGCATTATATCTACTAAATCTACAATTTGCATGTCTGGTGGTATTGATAATAAAATTAAAAACTTGGGTAGGTGTATGATAATGTCTGGGGTTTACTAAACCGATTAACATTGGATCTAGTTCAATTGTAAATGTAAGAATTATTGGTTCACTTGGGTTTCCACCTTCATCTTCTGCTTCTGCTCTAACAGTATATTCAATTCCTTCTTGAAGTGCTGAAGTTGGACGATATATGAAGATTGGATTAAGTTCGTCTGGACTAGTACGTTCTATTTCTTCTAGTTCGCCTTCTAAACCAATAAGTGTTACATTAAGAGTAGTAATGTCTATCTTTTCAGTAAAGTTAATCTCAATATTAGGAATTAATGTATTAACTGCTGCATTTACAGACATAGCAAAAACTAATGAAAACATTACAAGTAAGATTATTTGTTTAGTTTTCATGAACAGATTACCTCATCCATAATTTTAATACAGCCTTTTGGTGCAATAGTATCTATTGTGAATTCTGCAGTTCTTATTGCTACTTCCCCTGCAATGTTTGTTGCATGAATAGATAGTTCATAATCTCCTTCTTCAAGTTCAGATAAGTCAATACCAAATGTTCCTGAATCAAACCCTATGGGTATTATAGTTAAATCATCAAGGTGTAACTCTAAAGAATCTATTGGTGAAACAGGATCGTGAGGTGTAACTGTTCCTTGAATAGTAATGCTTGAAGTTGTTATTATTGGGTCACCGCTTGGACTTGAGATTTCTAATGTTGGAACTCCATTATTAACAGTAAAGACAAAACTATCTGGTGTTCCAAGATTGCCTAATATGTCTTCAGAGAATACTGTTACTGAATAAGCACCATTAGGTAATGATCCACTAGTAAAAGTCATTGTATCCCTTGCATTATCAAATGGAGTAGTTGGAATCTCTGTTCCAGCAGCGTCTCTTAAAATAACTCCAGTATTTGCAAAGTTAATAGCTGTACCAGCTTTAAGATTGAATTGAATAACTATCTCTGAAACATTATTAACTACATCTTGATCTCCAGGACTTGTTTCTGCAACATCTGGACCAACTTCAGCAAACACAATCCAAATTGGTTGTGAGAATGGACCCATGTTTCCTGCTTTATCAACTATTCTTGCTGTTATTGTGTTATTACCTGCTTCTAAAGAAACATTGGTTGCTTTGAATTTTGGATTTAATGTTGTTGTACCTGCTGTTGCGTTTGCTACTGGCTCATCGCCAACATAAACTAAAATTAATTCTCCAGGAGTATTAACTGTTCCAGTAATATTGACTTTCTGTTCTGATGTAGGTGTTTTAATAGGTGAGTCAAGTATTGGTGCTGATTGTGGTGGTGTTGTATCAACAAAGGTTGTAAGTGTAATTGTATTTATACCTATACTTACTCCTGCCGGTGGGCTGCAAGTAACTTCAAATTCATGAGGGGGTTGACCTATTACAGATTCAGGTAATGGAGATGCGCTTGTTTCAGCTACATTTATTGAATGAATATATTCATTGTCTTGTAATGATCTTTCCAACTGTCTTGCTGTTCCGCCTGAGAAAGTAATCTCACAATTAGATTGTATTGCTGAAGTTGAGACAGACAATATTGGATCTACAGTATTAACATATTGGGGTGTAAGTTGATTAATAGGTATTACAAATTGTTCATTATAGTTTATTGTTAAAGTCCAAGCTTCTGAAACATTGCCGGCTTTATCCTCACATTGTACAAAATAATCTGTTTGTCCTTGTGGCACTTCTAAACTACTTGTTGTTTGAGATGTTGAATAATCTACAGATGTTGGATTTTCAATAAATGGAATGTTAATTGCATCTGTTGAGGTTCCATAATTGCAGATAACTGGTTCATTTGCTGTTAAACTAAATGTTGTTTCGTTGTTATCCCCAAACATAATATAATTTCTTAAACCTGCTTCTTGAACTTCTAAAACAGAATTCTCATTAGTTGTTATTATTTCTGTAATACTAGGATTATTATTGTCTACTGTAATTGAACTTGCAATCGTACCGGTATGGCCAAATTCATCTTGGCAGGTGATTAGTAAATTTGTTGTTACGCCCTGTTGTAATTCTTCATTATTAGCTAATGTAAATGCAAAGCCCAGTGTATGTGTAAGACTATATGTATTAAGTGGTACAAATGGTTGTGTTTTGTCGCTTGTTCCAACAGTATAATCAACGTCACATGAAGCTGGTTCATCTGTTGTTACAGAGATTGTTGGTTTTAAGTCTGTTGTTGATTGTGTTTCTGGACTAAAGGAAGTAATCTCAGGAGTTCTACTATCCTGAATAACGGTTCTTGAATCTTGGCCTTTTAATCCTGTTCCGTCTGTTACAATAATGGTTATGTTATTATTAGTATCCTGATTGTCGCCAGTGTTTAATGCTAATTGAACTGTAAATGTTTTATCTGTGTTTACAGTTGGAATTATATCAAGTACCTCACTATCTAAAAGTAATTCTATACTGTCAAAACTATCATCATCATAATGGCCATTAACAATTATTGTTGTTGCGTTTGTTTTATTAGGTATTCCAAGGATTAAATCTGCACCACTAACAGTTATATCATCAATATAAGCCCCTGGTGCGTTGCTATCTGCAATAGTTGTATCTTGTGCATTATTAAAGTTCCCTGCTTGGTCGGTTGCTGTTGCAATTATTGTTTTTGAACCGTCGCCTGGACTAAAAGTGAATGTTGATGAGAATGTTCCTTCTTCACAGATTGTTTGTGGTGCTGAGCCATCTCCTGAAAAAGTTATTGTTAAATTATTTGCATCTGAACATGTTCCTGAGACTTCAACTGTACTTCCAGATACTGCACTAAGTAAGGTATCTAAGGTTATTATTGGATCTTGGTTGTCGATTGTTAATGTAAATGGATAATGTCCTAATTCACCTGTTCCCCCAATTAAACTTGCACTGATTATAAAATTATAAGTTGCGTCTGCAAGATTGGTTGTTGAGAAAGTAAATGTTTGTGTATCTCCAGAAATTTGACTAGCTTCAATGACTTGTAATGGTTCAACTGCCACTGGTTCTGTAAATGTAAATATTAATTCAGGGCTTCTATCTTGGATGAATTGGTTATCACGATTAAATGATGGGGTTGAAGGTGTATCTGTATTGATTGAAAATTGTTGAGTTGTTGTTTGTGTATTTCCAAATTCATCTGTTGCTTGTATAGTAATTATATAATCTCCATCAGGCCGTGTAATTTCATAACTTAAATCGTGACTGTAGCCATCAGGATCTATACTATCTATTTGTGAAGGTGAATCTCCATCTAAATTAACACTTAAAGTAACTAAATCAAGATTTGAATAATCATTAATTGTTGCAGTTATTGTAGGATTTTGATTATTAGAAGTTCCGCTTGGGTTTGTGATTATTATTTCTGGTTTTTGATTATCATAATATACAGGTAATTCTGCTGTATAAGTGTTTCCTGCTAGGTCTGTTGCGATTGCTGTAATTGTGTGTGGACCTGATTCAGTTAGTGTATATTGATAAGGTAAATTTATTTCTGGTTCTAGTGTTCCAATTAGTCCTTCTCCAGTTATTGAAACAACTGCCCCTGTTTCACCTTGTATCTCAAGATTAATATCTATTGAAGTTCCAGTGTTGCCAAATGTTGTTTCTGTTGGTGCAACAAATGTAATTACTGGGTCAACCCTATCTACCCTTATAGTTGAGGTATCTGAATTACTTGTTCCTGCTAAATCTGTAATTTGTGCAGTAATTGTAAATGTTTGATCAATTTCTCCTGTTGGTAAAGGAATGTTTTGGACTGTAAAGGTTCCACCTGTTCCTGCAGTATTTGGAACAGTTATTGCAGTTATTGGTTCTTCAGTAATTGCCACAGTTATTTGATCTAAATTTTCTTCTGTGTATGTGCCTGTTACTGTAAATGAATCTGCATTTGTTGCAGCTGCTAAACTATCAATAGTTATTGTTGGGCCGTTAGTATCTACAGAGATTGTTTCTATAAAAATCGTATCAACGTTATTTTTAGTTGCAACCATTCTAAATTCATATTCTGAATTTTCAATTAATTCTGCATGGCTAGCTGGAAGCCTATAAATTAATCCCGGATAAGGTATTAAACTGAAGGATTCTCCTGACCTTGAAAGTGTTGGTGTTTGTTTTGAATCATAATCGTCAATATTAACTACAAAATCAGGTATTCTAATTGTTGAAAAACCGTTGGTTGGCTGAATAAGCGAGATTGTTGGGGCAAACCGTTTCATATTAAATGTAATTGGATCAATACTACTTGGATTACCTAAAGTGTCTTGAGCATTAATTTCAATTGTGTAAACATCGTCAAGGGCATTTGAGATATCATAAGAGATTATTCCTTCTGAATAAGTGTGTGGAACTGTAACGGTTTCACCAGCACCAAATTTAAGTTCAATTGTATCTGGGTTAATATCTGATTCATCAATTAATTCTATTTCAATCAAATCAAATTTACCTTGTTCCCCATCTTGAGGGTTTGCACTTAAGATTGTTGGACCAGAGAGGTCTAATGTGGAGAATAATGTAAGTTCTTTTTCTCTTTCGTATTCATCTATTGCTTTAACTATAATTACGTTGTTACCTTCCCCAGTAAGTGTTAATGGTCTAGTAAAGGACGTTTCTGTTAAAACAAATTCTTCAGGGTCTGCATCATTCAAAGTGATACTAATAGTTGAATCAATGTCTGCGGTTCCTGCAAGAGTTATAACTCCTGTTCTTGTTAATATTGGATTAAGTTGGGCTGTTAAAGTTGCGTCCCCATCTAAAACTTCTATTAAGATTGAATCAACATCTGTTCTTCCTGCGAAGTCTTCAATAGATGCTTGAACATTTGTTGTTGAACCTATAGGCAGTTCTATTGTGCTTTCAAAGGTATCTTCTATTAGAGATGCTGTTGCGCTGTACACGCTAACAAATTTAGGATTATTTTCAATATATGTTCCAGTTATCATAACATTAGGATTTGAACGTTTAGTGTTTATTCCTTCGCTGATAAATATTTCTGGGTCTGTTAAATCTACGGTAAAAGTGTATGTTGAGGGTAATTGTCCACGATGGTTTGTTGCTGTGATTATTAAATAAAATGTACCTTCTGAAAGTGTTTGTGAAGGTACGTTGAATTCATTGCCGCTAATAGGTGTAAAAGGTAAAGTGACCTCACCAATTTCATCATTACTGATTATAACTGAATTAAGTTCTACGTCAGAATGGAATATAATGTTAAAAGTTACATCTGCAGTGTTTAAGTGGTCTCCAGATTCAAAATTGTTTGAATTAACAGTTATTGATGTTATTGAAGGTGGTAGCAGATTGTCTTCCTCTGATGAATCAGGGTCGTATTTACTTGAACATCCCGGATCATTTGAATAAGTAAATCCATAATCTGTTAAACCATCTTCGTCGTTATCTAAAGTATCGCCACATATAGGTAAGGCAACACATTCAGTTTTATCAAAAGTACAATCATCTTTACAATCTAAATCTCCACTATCAAAACCTAATGCTTGACAAGTATTATCCCCAATATCTGGACCGTCGCAAAGTTCTTCTTCTCTGTTGAGGATATTGTCACCACAATAAGGTTCATCAAAGCAACCAGATAAGATATATCTATCACAACTGTTGGCACAAGCTAAATTTCCAGAAGCGTAGCCTAAACTTT